>Ga0209579_10000044_pt1 | contig 271600 bp, 232 predicted proteins | sample Coa_R1_2_FD_187152 | JGI IMG/M metagenome (GOLD analysis project Ga0209579, IMG submission 187152) | Surface soil microbial communities from Centralia Pennsylvania, which are recovering from an underground coalmine fire - Coalmine... | ecosystem: Environmental > Terrestrial > Soil >... | reverse complement strand
GGAAAGGGTTTTTTTCCCCCCCCCCCCCGCAACTTCCCGACGCCCTGGTGATGCCACCTCTCTGTTTGCTTCCATAGTTGCCGAAGTCCGGACCAGTTCCCCGAATAAAGCCCAAAAGTGAATCATCGCCATTCTCAGATCCAGCAGCTTGTTAAAAAACGAATTTCAAATATGTCATTCCGAACCGTCAGCCGACGGAGAGGAATCTCGCACTGAAAATAAAGGCAATGCGAGATTCCTCGTCGGTCGCCGTGGCTGAAAGTCGGCCGATCTTTATGGTGGGCGATCTCCCCGGAATGACCCGCCTGGGCGGGGGCGAGTATTTCAATAAGATGCTAAAGAAATAGCGTGCAAATTTCCAGTGCCGAAAGCCAGGCTAGACGCCGCAGAAAGGCGTTAGCTTCAAGATACTTTCGTCCTTCTCACTGGCAGGATGCTCCTCGCAATTATGACTCGCGAATGACCTCTTCGTGTTGTCCGACGCTCCACCCTGCGGGTCGTCGGGAAGTTTTGTCCAATTACAGGCCGTGCACCGCCACGTGATAACGCGACCCCTCGCGCCCACCACAGCGTCGAGCCGTCGAGGGAGGTTCGGTCTGAGTTGAGACATCTTATGCCACCTCTCTCTCTAAGCTTCGATGGTTGCCGGGGTTCGAACCAGCTCCGCGAATAAAGAACGGTAGTGAATCATCGCCATTCTCAGATCTTCGGTGCTGGCCTGGTCTTTCCCGACTCGCAAGGCAATCGCATGCGCAGCGCGGTAGTTCTCCACCACCCGCGGATGGTCCACTGAAATATCGGCGGCGCGTTGATCGAAATCGGACATGGGGTAGCCACGAGCCTTCATTACCGTGGACACCAGGTCATCGGCTTCTGTGACGGCCCCTTTTGGAGTATCAACAAAATGGGACTGCACAGACTCCCATTGTTTCGTAAAACTTTCCTGCTCCATCGCGGTGAGATCGCGAATGTGAAACTTTTCAACCCGCTTCTCGCGATCGGTTAAAACCGCTTCCGCTTTTCGCTCCGAACCTTGCTCCAGCACCGCCCGCTCGTACTCGGGCCCAAATTTCTGCCGGAGGTTTTCAGTCGTTCTTTTTCGCATAACCAGCCAGGCGATCAGTGCCACGATCGCGATCGCAACTACGATGATGAGGACCATTAGCTTTGGATCCATATGAAGCCTCCCCTGATCAAGTATGATTAAACTTTCACATCTGTCGCCGGCGGAATATCCGGCGAGATGATTACGCCAAGAATGCACTCAGAGCACTCTCTATGCATGAAAGCGGCCATTCTGCTGAACCCAGACTAAGTTGTTGGTTTTGCTTCGCGCTATACGGATAAGAATGCCTGGTTCCCCGTGAAAAATATCCCCAGTCGCTTGCAGTTTTTTCCAAGGGAATAGCTCTCACCCCCATCAACTTTAAAGAACCGGCACTCCACTTCGGATGCCAACCCGCCTTAATTGTCTACGACGGCACGATGATCAAAGACCACTCCAATGAACGAAAAGCCCGGAAGAGGTTGAATGTTTGCAGCGTGTCCGCGATATCCAACAAAAATTGAAGGAGTTAACCTTTCAGGTAATCACCCCATTGACGTTTCGCCTTTCCAGGTTGACCATTAACCGTGAGCATGCAGTGTGTGTGATGCTCGCTAACCTAAGAGCCTTAGGCCGATTCGATCCAAGAAAAACGGTCGGGGCTAAAGAGGAGGTTTTCGGATATGAAAAACCTGCTTAAATTAATGAGCGTTGGTCTTTTGGCACTAATTATCTCGGCGCCCGCAGCTTTAGCGGGCCACAAGAAGGTGAAAGTGATTGTCCAGAAGGAGTACGCGCCCAGCGAGGAGACCGTTTATGTGACGGAAAAAACTGCTCCCGATCTGGGCCTTGTGGAAATTGCCGCTCCAACTACGACGGAAACGACCACAACAACCACGTCCACCCAACAGCAGACCACTGAATCGGTCTATGTGGACGGCAAGCTGGTCGGCCAGACAACCAAAATCAGAACGATGGGACTCGCGGCCGGAAACCATGCGATTGAGGTGCGCGACGCTGATGGCAACGTCGTCTGGACGGAGCCACATGTTCGCGTAATGAAACACGAAACTGTGGTCCTTAACCCTGAATAACACCAGCTCTACACCATTCATCGATGGGCGCCCTCCGGGGCGTCCATCGTGGTGGTGCCTTTCGGTATTGTGAGCGGCCTGCCCACGCAATCCCATAGGTTGTTGTCTCTTCCGTAACGCCAAGCTCAAGATTTGTTGAGTGCCTAAAACGCATGCGCCCCATAAATAAGAATCGAGAGGAGGACTTATGCCGGAAAATCAAGCGCTTCATCGGGCGGAACAGGACAAGTCCGAAGGCAAATCTCCCGGCACTCAGGCCGGCGAATTTGTGCGCGAGGAAATAAGGCACGTCCGCGAAGGAAAACACGGCGCGGTGTCGGCGAAGCAAGTGATTGCGATCGGTCTATCCAAGGCGCGACGAGCGGGGGTGAAGCTCGGGCCTCCAGCCAGGGGGAAAACCTCGTCGAAGATACGTAAACAGGCGATGCGCGAAATCCGAAGAGGAAAAACTTCGCGGCAGAAAAAGGCGTCAGCAAGAAGGTCCCGTGCCATATCCGGCGTCCTGAGGCACGAAGGTCATCAAGCGGCGTCGCACAACGCGCTCTCCCGGCAGGCGCACAGAAGCGCCAAACGAAGGGGAAGCGCGAGCCTTCATCGTGCGGCGCTCAAAGCCGTCCGAACCAAAGGCCCCACTGGACTGAGAGCTGCTGCGCGAAAAGCGGCGCGCACACGTTCACGGAATGGGTGATACGCGGGGCGCTGTCTCCCGCCAAAATCGAAAGCACAGTTGTATCTAGTTTGCGTGTACTGATCCTTTTATCTGATCAATGGCTTGACTTGGAGGTTGAATGCCCTGCCTTCTGGTGATACTGATTCTGGCGTTTCCACGCATCGTGCTTGTCCTGATTTTTTTCACATCGGGTTACTTGGAACGGGCTTATCACAGCCTGCTTCTGCCCTTACTGGGATTCATATTTGTGCCCCTGACCACCCTGGTTTACGCCTGGATGGTGAATACCAGGCAGCCATTGCAGGGCGTCAATCTTTTGATTTTGCTGATTGCTCTTTTCTTGGACCTCGGCAGTATCGGCCATGGCGAGTATAGCCGGCGTCGCCGCACTGACTAATTGCGAGCCACCTCGTGAAATCATGATGGGGTTGCGCCGGATGCGATATGTGAAATGACACGCGCGAAAGGAGGCCGACAATGATTAAGAAAGTCAAAGGCGGTTACAAAGTGGTTTCAGAAAAGACGGGCAGAAATCTGGGCGGCCCCTATAAGACCCTGCAAGAGGCCAAGAAGCGCCTGCGTCAAGTGGAGTTCTTCAAACGCAAGACGGGATAATCGCCATATCGTAGGGCCGGACAGCCTGCCCCGAGCGCAGCCGAACGGGGCCTTCGGCCAGATCTAAAATGCGCCTTGGCTCCGGTTCATTCGCCGTCTGGTTTGGGCGAGGCCGGACGCCGTCCTGCCCTACAAAACAATTTCGGCCGGCTGGCGCAGACATCGCCTCATGATGTCTGTGCCAACCGAGGGTACCCTCCAAAGGAATCTCATTGATCAGTCTTCATAAGAATCATGTACCGACCACGATTGTGCGCGCATCGAATTTGGAGAAGGAGAAAACGTTATGAAAGCTGCAGTCGTTCCCGCGGTCAGCAGTTCGTGGCAGATTCAAGATGTGCCGCAACCTCAACCCGGACCCAATCAGGCGCTGGTGAAGATGCATGCCAGCGGAATCTGCTACACCGACGTCCACATCACCCTCGGACATTTTCACGGAACATTTCCTCGAATCCTGGGCCATGAGCCGGTGGGCGAGATCGTCGCTGTCGCTTCCGACGTTACCACGCGCAAGGTGGGCGACCGCGTGGGATGCGCGTGGATTCAATCCACCTGCGGTCGTTGCGAATGGTGCCAGCGCGGCCGAAGAATGTTTTGTCCGTATATGAAAGGTACCGGAGTTGAGGCCCAAGGCGGACACGCCGAATACATGCTGATGAATGCCGACGCAACCTATCTGATTCCCGACAAGGTTTCCTATGAGCAGGCAGCTCCGATCTTCTGCGCCGGCTACACGGTTTATAGCGGGCTGCGCTGGGCCGATCCCCGACCGCATGAGCGCGTGGCGGTGCTGGGCATCGGCGGGCTTGGACACCTGGCGGTGCAATACGCGAAAGCGGCGGGTTTCAATACCATTGCCATTTCCCACTCACCCGATAAAGACAAGATGATTCGCGATCTGGGCGCGGACGAAATTGTCCGCGACGGAAAGGGTCTGTCCGAGGCGGGTGGCGCCGACGTAATTCTGAGCACTTCCAATTCGACGAAGTCCATGGTGGACAGTATTCAGGGCCTGCGGCCGGACGGCCGGTTTGTGGCGATGGGCGCCGACGTGGAGCCGATTTCCGTTTCTCTCACCGACCTCATCATGAAGCGCATTCGAGTGATTGGAAGCCAGCAAAACGGCCCCGAATATCTTTACGAGGCGCTTGATTTCGTGGCCCAGGGAAAAGTTAAAACGATTATTGAAACCTACCCCTTGGCCGAGGCTCAGAAGGCTTACCAACGCGTTGCGGAAGGCAAAGCGCGCTTCCGCGCCGTCCTCACCATGTAGCCATCGCGCCGGCTGGCGTAGACATCTATGATGTCCGCGCCGCCTGCGGATTAACCCGCTACCACGTCAAATAATTTTTTCGCTTCACCATCACGAGAGAATCGACTTCCTTGTTTGATGCAGGCATCAGGGATTTCCTTGAAGAGGATTCAGGCCTTTCCCTGATTGACGTTTGTATCCAAAAGGATAATGTGGGATAAGGAGCGCCAGCAATCGCAACGCAGCGGGCGCTAACGGAGATGCAACGGGTTCAGAGAGTGTTTTGAATGGAGAGTGAGATTATGCGCACAACACTGAGAGTCTTAAGGGATTTCTCTATTTTAATGGTTATAGCCGCGGTTGTGGCCGTGCCGGGTATGGCCAAAAATGGAAAGCAGGCGGGCGCCAAAAATAAGGCCAAAGTCCAGGCAGCGACTGGGCCAAAGGTGATCTGGCAAGACCCCGGCGATATCGCCTCGCGCAACCTGTTTTACGGGAGTGGCGGCGAGGAGCACGCGCCCAAGGGAACGGAATACAAGTTCATCGCGGAAGACACGAGTGGCACCACCCCCAAATTCGACGTGAAAGATGAAAATGGAGTGACCTGGCGGGCGAAGCTCGGGATCGATGCCAAATGTGACACTGCCGCCGCGCGCTTGTTGTGGTCAGTTGGCTATTTTGCGCCGGAAGATTATTACCTGCCTTCGCTGCGCGCCCGGGGTATGACTGAACAGAACATGAAACGCGGCCACAAGTGGTTCGCTCCAACCGAGGATGGGACGGTCACGGGCGGCATAAGACTGAAGCGCAAATTGGAAGGCGAGAAGAAGCTCGGCGAGTGGGCCTGGTTCAACAACCCTTTCCAGGGTTCGAAAGAGTTTGACGGCCTTCGCGTGATGATGGCCCTGTTGGGCAATTGGGATACGGCCACCAAGAATAATAAAATCTTCAGCGAGAAGAACGGCGAAATCCATTACGAAATCACCGACCTGGATGCGACCTTCGGGAAAACCGGGGACAACGCTTTTAATCGGTCCAGAGGAGTGCTGGGCGATTATCAGAAATCCCGATTCCTCGCTGAAGTGAATGGTCAAGTTGTGGACTTCGCACCGCGCCCGCGGCCATCCATAGTCCAGAAAGTGGATCTGCCGGCTAAAGTCCTTCACACGCAAATCGCTCAAGTCTTACAGAACGTTCCTCTTGAGCACGTGCAATGGATCACCGGCCTGCTCTCCCAGCTTTCCAGGGATCAAATCCGGGACGCTTTCCGCGCCGCCGGGTTCCCCCCGGAAGAAGTTGATGGATTCACCGACGTCGTGCAAAAGCGGATTGAGGCGCTGAAGAACCTGGGGACATCTTCTGTTCCTACTGCCGGACCAAACACACAATGAGAAAGTTTAGTTGCCATCTCGCCCGTGCTCGGCGGGTCAAGAACGGTCGCGGCGAGATTTGCTGGCTGTGGGCCTTGCTTGTCCCGGACGCAGATCCGAGTGGACCCTTCCGCCTGTCAGCAAAGGCCAATGAAGTTTTGGCGTGGGGATACTAACGCGTTGCGGTGGCGAGGATTGCCACGGAAGGGCCGCGGCCCGCTCGCCTCGGCAAGCGGGCCGCGCGCTAACTGCCGTTATTTCTAGTGTTGCTCGTCGTGATGATCGCCCTCGTGGGCTCTCTGGTAGCCGGCTTCGTAAGCTTTCTGGTCTTCGTCTTTCTTAAAGTGCCTCTTCCTGTAATGGTCCCGCTTATGGGCGGCGTCATCCTTGCCTTCGCGCATCCCTTGCTGGTACCTCTTGTTCTTCGAGTAATCCTGGTCCTGACCTGCGCCGTTCATGGCCGGAGACGCCACCGCGCGTACCGTGCCCCCAATGATGCCGGTGCTCACCGCGACCGCCAGAACCCAGGCATAAGGCTTAAAATTCATTCGCATAAAAGTTCCTCTCTTTGTTTTTTGTATTGATCGACGGCATCCGGTGCTGGAAAACCTGCATCATGCGTTTCCCGCCCTGCGTCCGCACCATTTTGCCGACGAAGAATCAGTACATATTGTACCCTCCGGCCATGGCGGCCGTATGTTCAATATTGCTCACTCATTTGATCAAAACAGCACACTGACGGCGGCCCCCAACGGAAAGCCGGGAGCGGGTAGCCATCTCTGAAAGCGCGATGCCCTTCTTCCCTGGGCCCTGCCTCTTCTCCAAAATTGCAATCTGGAATTTGAGATCTGATATGCGCTCTGCGAGCGCCGCAATGACAAGGAACTATAGCGCAGGGTCCGTCCTCCGAACCTGCGGCTTTTCCACATCCTTTCCGCGTACGTTCAATACATAAAAAGCCAAGTCAAATAAAGAAGTGGAAAATCCGCCCGTCGCGGCGTGCTGGAGAGCTAGCATTGCGCTGCGCTTTATTTCCCTCGGGTGGCGCCTGCGTTGCGAACTTTGGAATGTAGGCGACAGCAAAAACTATGAATTAAACGCATGTCCAATTCTGATTTTGTTGCTTGTCACAACGACCTAAACCCATACATCGCAGACAACGCGACGTATGGGCCACCCGCGCCCAGAATTGCCAGGCTCGAAATCACTGACGAGCTCTTACAAACTAATGTCCAATGTTAAGCTCAAGGTGGATTGCGTCGTGAACGCGATATCCACTGTCAACCAGAACCACATGTCCTCCGATCACGACGTATCGGTAGCCGCGAGGAGGACGGCCCAAACCACGTATCATATCATCGGGCGCGGGGCGAGCCATCCTCCGCATGTCGTCATCGAGCACGTACCCCGGCCGGATCCGCCTCTCGTAATCGTCATTCCATTGGTCGGGTTGTTTAAACACCGGGTGGTCCTGGTGCTGGTTGTAGTAACTACGGGCGGCTTCTTGTTGCCTCTGATTGAATTGGCGATATCGCTTCTTAGTCTGGCCGCGATTCTCATTCCGTTGATCTTGCCCGCGGTTTTCGTCATTCCGGTCTTGTGCCACAGCCGCGATGCTTATAAAAGCAAACAGCGCCGTCGCACAAGCTGTGATCAACCATCGTGTTTTCATTAATTTCCTCCAATCTTAAATGTGAGCCTGCTTACGAAGCCGCATCATCGTCAACACTGCAAACAGAATTATCGATTCAGGAACTTCATGGACGTAGGCCAAATAGGTTTACGATTCTTGTCGTTCACCCTCTCTAATTCGGTTGCCGTCCCACACTAGAAGAATCTAAGGCGGAGCCAGGCGGGGTGGAATCAGGTAATCACCCGATTTTACGGTTTAAAACTCCTGATCAATTTGAGGGCCCACAATCCTTGATATTTGATCAGCGCGGGAACTTGTGGAGCGGGTGGCGCGACCCGCTCGCCGCGGCGCTACCTGCTCGAATGAATGGACCGGCGGGGAAAACGCAGTTCAGAGCCGCAAGGACAAGGAACTGTAGCGCAGGTTCCGTCTTGCGAACCTGCGGCTTTTCCACATCGTTTCCGCGTGCGTTCAACCCATTACAAGCCAATTCAAATAAAGAAGTGGAAAAGCCGCCCGCCCCGGCGGGCTGGAGAGCGAGCATCGCGTTACGTTTTATTTCTCGACGCTTAGGGCGGGTGGCGCCCCGATTGATCGGGGCGACATCAAACCTATGAATTAAACGCATGTCCTATTCTGAATTTGTTGCTTGTCCCTGAGACCTAAGCCCGTACATTGCAGAAAACGCGATCCCGCCTTACGGGAGGCCCCCCGCGATAGGTTATAAACCGTTCGGGATTGCCTGAAGGGCAATACTGTGGGTAGCCGCAGGTGAAACCTACGGACCACGAAGGCCCTTCAAAATCATCCCGGCCCTGACCGGGCCGCACATCAAAGCCGTCAACCCGTCGGACGACGGGTTGATGATGTCTTTTGCCTTTGCTGTTCCGCAGGTTGAAACCTGCGGCTATCCTCCGTCAACCGCTCTGCGGTGGGTTGGAACCGTTTGTGATTGCCCGAAGGGCAATACGGTGGGTAGCCGCAGGTGAAACCTGCGGACCACGAAGGCCCTTCAAAGTCATCCCGGCCCTGACCGGGCCGCACATCAAAGCCGTCAACCCGTCGGACGACGGGTTGATGATGTCTCTTACCTTTGCTGTTCCGCAGGTTGAAACCTGCGGCTATCCTCCGTCCACCGCTCTGCGGTGGGTTGGAGCCGTTTGTGATTGCCTGAAGGGGAATCCGGTGGGTAGCCGAAGGTGAAACTTACGGAAAGAAATCGCCATCCGCGTTGCCCCCAGCCCCTAGCCACCAGCCTCTGTTCTTCTCTCCCCACCTAACAGCTAGATCCTAGAACCTAGCACCTGTTCCTCTCCCCCAGTGCTCGAATGAATGTGCCGGCGGGGGAAACGGAATTCAGAGCCGCAAGGACAAGGAACTGTAGCGCAGGTTCCGTCCTGCGAACCTGCGGCTTTTCCACATCGTTTCTGAGTACGTTCAATACATAAAAAGCCACGTCAAATAAAGAAGTGGTAAAGCCGCCCGCCCCGGCGGGCTGGAGAGCGAGCATTGCGTTACGTTTCAATTCCCGACGCTTAGGGCGGGTGGCGCCCCGATTGATCGGGGCGACATCAAAACTATGAATTAAACGCATTGGCTATTCTGAATTTGTTGCTTGTCCCTGAGACCTAAACCCATACTTCGCAGACAACGCGATCCCGCCTTGCGGGAGGCCACCTGCGCGTTCAGACCCGCCCTGCCTGGAATTTCCGCAGGAAAAAAGTAGCGCAACACTCGCTCGTCAGTGTTGCGGCTTTTCCAAGCCGTGCCGGGTTCAAGCACGGCTCCTGGTCATTTCTCTTCCGAATCCCGCAGGACAATAATTCCCCGCGTTCTTCAATCAAACCATCCCCAATGTGGCCGCGCGCCAGCGGGTAGATACAAGCCGCTGTCAGTCGTCCTCCAATTGACTGTGGGCTTTTCCTATCGACAAAAACCCACGGTCACGAATCCGTCAGTTGACGGACTGACCGCGGCTATCATTGGCTCGTAGCACGGGCATCTTGCCCGTGATTCGGCCACGTGCAAGACGCCCGTGCTACGTGGTGAAAGAGAACCGTAGCGTCCCGATCTGATCTGGCTCTCGCGCCAGGCGCTTAACTTCATGCGGGTAACTTTATAGATTTTGCCCTTCTTGTCGTAGGTGGTCCACTCGCCCACTTGTTTCCCCATCGCAAAATATCCGGAACGCATTCGGGCGCCCTCTTTTCGAAACCATTCCCAGTACCCCTCGGGCTGGCCATCAATCATCGTCCCTTTGGCCCAAATGCTGCCGTCGTTGTGGTATTTGATGTAGTTTTTCTTCTTCTTGGAGATTGTTTTTCGAGGCATGGTTCTGTCCTTTTAGCATGGACTTGGCCCGCTCGCAATCAGCCGCAATGAACAGCCAGAAGTGTCAGTTTTATGTAGCGGCGGTCTCTGACCGCCGTCTTTTGATTCAAGGGAATCCGGCGGTCAGAGACCGCCGCTACAACAAACTGACCCACAACCCGCAGGCGCGGGACGGGCATGACAATGGAGCGGGAATGATCCGTTAGAGGCTCAATCCGAACGATACCCAACAACATTAGGCCGCTACCCGTTTTCCACGCGCGCCTTGATATCCTCGTACGCACTTTCGATCAGCCTGTTTAGCGCAGCGGCGCTGGTGGCCGTTCCCGGACTCAGCTTTACATGACGCATGAACTTGCCTGTGCCTTGCAACAAGCGGGCGGGATCGGGCAGCGCTGCGCCGTGAAAGAACCCCACGTTGACGTGCGATTTGAATACATTTACATAGCCGAAGGGCGCGTCTCCCAAACATGCCACCGGACAGCCGTCATGCAGAACCTCACGGACTTCGTCCCCGCACTTTCGCATCACCTCAAACCAATGCTGCGCGATGGCGCCGAGTTCACCCGCATGAGCTTTCATCCACGCATCGATGGCGGGGTCGCGCTCGACCGCGCCGTTGAACCGCAACAAGTCCATTCTCATCGTCGCTCACCTTTCTGCTTTCGGGGTCCAGGGCTACGTTGCACTGAATTGTAGCGCGGGTTTCCTCACCCACGATCGACCTTCGGGAACGCCGGTGGGGCGCCCATGCTTGGGGCCCCGCCCGGCGCTACAATAAGAAGCAGGCTGGCACAAGTCCTGCTGAGCAGGTCGCCACACTCTGGCCACGGCCGTTCTTGGCTCGCCGGGCAAGCCCTTCTCGTAGGGGCGGTTTGCGAACCGCCCTGTTTTGGCCGTTTCATGTTACCGCGGGATTCATCAACCGTCCCACGATTCCTCAGGGTCCGGTGGGGTGGGGATGGGCTGTTCACGAACCGCCCCTACCTTTCGGGGTCTGTCGAATCTCAATTAATTGGCCGCTTGGGGAGGCGAATCCTCCATTGCAGGCGCCCAGGCGCGATCGAATCTTGCTTCATTACTCGCCTGGGCTCGTCGACCGTTGGATCTTCAAATAACCATCCCACCGAAGCATCCTTTGTCCGCTTGTGCACGAATAATTAATAAGTCGTCCAGACGGTTTATTAATTATTGACCAGTCGATTAGACATAAATAGTCCAACTGGACTAATAATCATACATTGGGCCTATAGTCCATTACAGCAACACGAGCAACATGCGTGACGCGAGAAACACTTGCCTTTAACATACTTAAAATAAGCGGTTTATTGGTTATGCGTTCCAGCGAAAAACTATTGACCATCGTTTTCAGCCCCTTCCCGCCCCATGGATATTGCTGGAGCCTTGTGCAAGGGAATCTGAATCAGGCAGTAGCCGATGATAACGAAGGCGATCAGGGAAAGCCACCCGCCCCAGTTGGCAAGAAATGGCAGGTCGTCCTGGCCGGTCAGAATCCGGGTGAGTGAAGGAAGGTTGCTGACAAAGAGAGCCGCCAGCAGGATTCCCATGATGGCTTCACCGGCGATCAGGCCAGAGGCCAGCAGAGTCCCGCGCTCCTCGAACTTCGCCCTCTCTTCCTGTGAAGGCTTGCGATGCGCCACCGCCCAATCGGCCAGCCACTTCATGACCCCGCCCACAAAGATGGCGGAGGTGGTCTCGAGCGGCAGGTACATCCCTACCGCGATCAGCATGGGCGACGGCGCTTCGATCATGATGAGAGCTACGCCCATAAGGCAACCCATGAGGATCAGGCCCCACGGCATTTGGCCGCCCACGATCCCCTGCGCCAACTCGGCCATTAGTCCGGCCTGGGGAGCGGGCAATGCCCGTCCGCCAATGCCTCCGGTGGCTAGATTGGCTTGGTGCAACGCGATGATGGGCCATAGCAGGAAGAACGAAACCGCGATCACGCTCAGCACCTCCACCACTTCCATTTTCCAGGGCGTGCCGCCCAGAATGTAACCCGCCTTCAAATCCTGGATGAGGCTACCTGATACGCAACAGGCGCAGCACACCACGGAGGCCACGCCTAGAACGGCTGCAACTCCGCCCAAACCCTTCATGCCGATAGACACCATCACCAGCGCGGCAATCACCAGGGCGCAGAGTGTGAGCCCGGAGACCGGCTGATTGGATGAACCTACCAGCCCCACCAAATACCCGCCAACCGCGGAGAGGAAAAATCCGGTCAGCGTCATCACCACACCAGCCAGGATCGCCGCGCCCCAGCTTTGAGCGAAATGGTAATAGATGACCGTGATGGGAATGATGAGCCCGATGGTTGAGAGGATGATCCACTTGATGGGGATGTCGATGTCCAGCCGTGTTTGCAAAGCCTCGCCAGCACCTTTAGCGGAAGCGGCAAAGGCTCCGGTGATGGAGCGCCAAATGGAATCGCGCATTGAGTAAAGCGTATACACGGTGCCCACCAGCATTGCCCCCACTGCAATCGGCCGCACGATGCTGAACCAAACGGCGTTGGAAACCACGTCCCACGATGCGGCGCCACCAGCCGGGGTGCCGAGCCGCTGCGGCAAGTCGGGGTCCACAAAAAGCACCAAGGGGATCAACAAGAGCCAGGCAAACACGCCGCCGGAAAAGTTGATGGCCGCCAGACGCGGCCCGATAATGTAGCCGATTCCAATAAGTGCAGGCGAAGCGGCCGGCGTGGTGTACCCAATTCCTCCGGTGTAGGCCACGTTGCCAATCGATTTGTTTTCCGAAGTAAAATTGATGACCGACTTGGGAAAATGAATAAACGGAAGCGTGACCTCTTCCTGAAAAATCTGAAAGCCTTTGGCGTCTTTAAGGAATTGCAGCAGTGCGCCGAGGCCGAGCGCGCCGAATACGTATTTTGGAGCGTCGGTGGTCCCTCCCTGTCCCGCCTTCACCACTTCTGCGCTCGCCGTGCTTTCAGGAAAAGGCAGGTCGGGAGACTCAACGCACAACGGCCGACGCAGGATGATAATGAAGAAGACGCCGAGCAATCCGCCGGCAAGCAGGATGAATGTGCCCACCCAGTAATGGCTGGCGAGGTCGGTCCACAAACGTTGTCCTCCAACGTTGACCATCATAAAAGCCGGGATGGTGAAAATGGCGCCCGCCACCAGCGCTTCGCCAACCGAGGCCGCCGTGCGCGTCAGGTTCTGCTCCAGAACGCCGCCGCGGAAAAAGGGCAGGCGAAAAAGCGCGATCGCAATCACCGCCGCGGGAATGGTGGCCGCCACGGTCTGCCCCGCCTTCATTCCCAAGTACGCGTTGGCGGCGCCAAATATCGCCGCCATGATGATTCCGGCCAGCGCGGCCTTGACGGTAAATTCGGGCTCATTGGAATCATGCGGGACAAAAGGTTTAAATTTGGGGGCGTTGGTTTTAGCCACTGTCCACCTCCGGGCGGAAATCAAATCGGCGCGACTGTAGCACGTTATCGGTTAAATGTGGATGGCGAAAGAAAGATGGAATGAAAACCGTATTAAGGTCTTGGCAATGACTTGAGTTCTCTAGTAAAGCTTACGTAGAGTTGAAGAATCTCTCAATCAGGCACGAATCAATCTATGCGCCCATCTTCCAAGGATCGGATACCTCGCCCATTCCCCCTGGTTGGCCTTAATGCCATAAGCAATAGCCAGGATGAGTGTGACGAGCCATCCCCCCAAGAAGAAAAGCCATAGCAGAGGGAAGAGAATGAACATCTCGAAAGGCGGCCCACTGGAAGGACCGGCGTGAACGTGCATTGCGATTGAGCCGAAGAAGAGTATGAACCATATCACCACACCGATTATCGCGAGCACAAAATAGGTGCCTTGCCAAAGCAAAGCTTGAATGGCGTGAAAAGACACAAAGCGTGAGTTGCGCTTTACGATGAGGATCACCAAGGGGCCGATGAACCCGCCAAATAGCTGGAGGAAATGCGCCAGCATGGCGAAAGTGCGCTCGTCGGAAGTGGGGAGTGCAGAAATTTCCTGATTCAAATCAGGGCGCCAACCCTTTTCACGCCACGAAAACAATCACTGCCCCAACAATTCCAAATACCGCCCTACGGCTTCAATCCCCCGGAAGAAATTGGGAAGGTGGAACTTCTCATTGGGGGCGTGGAGATTGTCGTCGGGCAGGCCGAAGCCCATCATCACCACCGCGGCCTTCAGATGAATGTCAAACAATCCGGCAATGGGAATGGACCCGCCGGAGCGCATATAAACAGTCTTCTTCTTGAAGACCTGTTCCATGGCAGCGGCGGCGTCAGAGATAAATCGGTTCTCAGTGGAAACAACCGACGCGGGAGCGGAACTCAACAACCGTACGGTAGTCTTGATGCCGTGCGGCGTGAGCTTTTTAACGTAAGCGGTAAACTGACGGATCACTTCTTTGGGATTCATTTCCGGAACCAGGCGCATACTGATTTTTACCGTGGCCACGGCGGGGATCACCGTCTTTGCGCCCTCACCCGTAAACCCGCCGCGAATCCCATGAACTTCCAGTGTGGGACGGGCCCATGTTCGCTCGAGAACATTGAAACCTTTTTCACCCACCAGCGCGGAAGATCCCACTTCATTCTTCAAGTATGCCTTTTCATTAAAGGGGAGTCGCTTCCAGGCATCCAATTCTTTTTTGCTCGGCTTCTTCACCCGTTTGTAAAAACCGGGAATACGAATTTTCCCGTCCGGACCTTTGAGGCCGGCAATAATTTCAGCCGCCGCCTGAAACGGATTGGGCGCGGCGCCGCCATAAACTCCGGAGTGCAGGTCGTGAGAGGCGCCGCGCACTTCCACCTCGGTATAAACCAGGCCGCGCAATCCGGTGGTGAGCGTGGGCAGCTCGGGCGCAAACATTTCCGTGTCGCAAATCAAGGCCCCATCCGCCTTCAACTTATCCGCATGCTTGGGGACATAGGCTTCAATATGCTCGCCGCCCATTTCCTCCTCACCTTCAATCAGAAACTTCACGTTGATGGGCAGTTTGCCTTCCGCCTTGAGAAAGCCCTCCACCGCTTTCATCAGCAGATAGGTTTGTCCCTTGTCGTCCACTGCCCCGCGCGCATAAATGTTCTGATTGCGGATGGCGGGTTCAAAGGGCGGCGACAACCACTCGTCCAGCGGATCGGCGGGCTGCACGTCATAATGCCCGTAAATTAAAAGCGTCGGCTTCCCAGGCGCCTCGAGCCATTCAGCGTAAACCAGTGGATTCTGATCCGGAGTGCCGTCAATAATTTCCACTCCGCGCAGTCCCATTTCGCGAAATTCGTTGGCCACGAATTCGGCGGCGCGACGGACGTCCGCCTTATGTTCGGGGAGCGTGGATATGCTTGGAATTTTCAAGAAAGACGTCAGCCCATCGAGAAACCGGTCGTGGTTTGCCTTGTAGAAATCGAATGTCTGCGTTGCCATGTCAGGCTCCTGAAATTCATCAAATGTTTTAAGACGCCTCGGAATTCGCAATCAGCGAGGCAACAGGGACCTGAGCGGTCCTCTAAAACCGGGATATACATAACCACGTTGAAACCGAAGTCTACACCGGCCACCATGCCGCGTCAATTATAGGCGCTACCTGCAGAAGTTTGCTTGAGGTGTCACTTCGAATCGGATGCCTCTCGTGGCCCACCGGTGGCGAGTCATTCCCGCGAACACGGTCAGGTCGCCCCTGAGTTGACCGTGGGCCATCGGAGAAAATCCCACGCTCAGAAGAACGTTGAGCGTGGCTACCAGATGGCTTCTATCAACCGAAAGGCCACGGAGATTCTTGGGACGAAATTCGGCGGTACCGGTTGATCAAATCCGAGACGTAGCGCAATGCTCGCCTTCCAGCGTTGCGGCTTTTCAAGTTGTTTTATGGATATGGATTGGAGATTATTTTAAGTTAACGACGTGGAAATGCCGCAGGACCGGAGAGCGGGTCCTGCGCTACAGGTTTTTTTATAAGCGGCCATTACAAATCCCGAGGCCGAATGACCCATTCGACTGTCAGTGGTAGCCACGGTCAACTTGTCCTTGAGTTGACCGTGGGCCGTGCCGCCGGTGAAAAGCCCACGCTCAGTAAATCGTTGAGCGTGGCTACCAGCTCGGCTCCTTTCGCGGTTAGCCTTGGTCGTTCAGACCTTCCAAGTCTACCGTCGAATTGGAGCCGACGCCGTTATCCAATCAGTCCGCTCGCCGCGGCCGTTCTTGGCCCGCCGCGCCCGGGCGAGCAGGTAGCGCAGAGTCTCTGCCCCTTAGACTCTGCGGCACTTCCAGGTCAGATTCCGATCCGGCCGTCCACGGGTCTGAGCTTGTAATCAATAGACAGAATCTGTCCCGTCAATCGCCGAAGCCGCGGGAAGTCAGGACAGTTGCATGGCCAATGATATTGAAAAGCCGCAGAGTCTGAAAGACACAGACTCTTCGCTACCCGCTTCGGAGGTCGAGACGCGCGCGCGAGGATACGGAATGGGTTCCCGCTCGCTGAAGCGGAGTCCATCGATATTCACGGGAATGACAGCTAAGGATGGAGTCGCAAGCCGGGGTTACGTCGCCCATGTTAAACCGGTTGAAGAGGTTAAAGGCGTCGGCGATGATCTCCACGTTTCATGCTTCGCGAAAGGGGACGGCAAGCCGTCCCCCTACATAACCTTCAAGATTGGGATCGGGCGAAGCCGGCTTGAGAGGAATCCGGGAATTAGAAATTCGAAACTGGAAGATCAAAACCCGCTTGCCAAGCGGCGCAGAAAGGAATCCAATTCCACATGACACCACTTCCCAAAGGCTGGTTGATTTGTCTCCATGGGTGGTTTAATATGATCTTGTTCGGGTAACCAAACCTAGCGGAGGCAGGCTAGCAATGGGAACCACACATTTTGCTGACCAACGCCGTTCACCTCGAGTACACGAAGCCATCCCAATTCACTACGCAATCGCGTCAGAAGACTACAGAGTGGAGCACGAGACGACAACTCTGGACCGCTCATCCACCGGATTAAAGATTCGTACTGCTGATCCTTTGTCCCGCGGAGAAACAGTTATAGTGATGTCGCAGAGCGGTTCACCGAGCGCCATCCCAACTCGCGTGGCGTGGGTGCACAATCCAGAGCTCAGCTTCGCGGGCGCTGCCGGGCTCGAAATCCTGAGCTCCTTGCCAAAATAGATGCGCCCAGTTGCATCGGGTGCCCGGTTTCTTGTTCCCCCCGGAATTGAAACAGTCGAAATTGCGAGACTTAGTTTGGGTTTCGGTTTTCTGGACTAACACAAGCGGGTAGCGCAGAGTCTCTGCCCCAGAGACTCTGCGGCACTTCCAGGTCAGATTCCGATCCGGCCGTCCACGGGTCTGAGCTTGTAGTCAATAGACAGAATCCGTCCCGTCAATCGCCGAAGCCGCGGGAAGTCAGGACAGTTGCATGGCCAATGACATTGAAATGCCGCAGAGTCTGAAAGACACAGACTCTTCGCTACCCGCTTTCGCCCATTTCTTACCGATCGAGTGTTCTTCACTCCGCCGCTCCCGCAGAATGATTCAATTCGAGATAATGCCCATATTAGGATTACGCGGTATCGTGCAAGACACAAACCGCAGACCGCAATTACGGCGGTCGGCGCTACCTGCTGCCTCACCTGCAGTAACTACTCCACCTTCGGCTCTTCCGAAGTAGTGATGGCAGCTCCATCCGCCGGATGCGCGGCAATGCGTTTTTGGACCGTCACCAGGTAATGAAATGCCGACGCCAGGGTAAATCCGAGGGTGAAATACACTGAGAGGTGAACGGCAAATTCGGCGGGGGAAGAGGCGCGCGCCTGGGAATAGACCGCTACAAAAATCGTCAGCATCTGAAAAAATGTTGAGACCTTCCCCAGCAACGACGGGCGAAACGGCCGGTAACCTGCAACCAAGGTAATCAGCAGCGCGGTGATGATCAAAGCGACATCGCGGCTCAAAACCACGATGGTAATCCACCAGGGGAGGGCCCCTCGAAACGCCAGTAACAAAAATGCGGTCGCCATCAAAAGCTTGTCCGCAATGGGATCGAGCGCGACGCCCACCGGCGATTCCTGGTGAAGAAGGCGGGCCAGTACGCCATCCAGCGAGTCCGAGACCATGGCGATGGCCAGCACAGCCAGCGCCCAGCCGAATTTCCTTTCGACTTCGAGGATCGCAAAAAGCGGGATGAAGACGAGGCGCAGAATGGTGATTTGGTCGGCGGCGGTCAGAGTGCGCGTTGACATGATGAGAAAGACACTATACTGGCAGGGCTTTGAAGGTGTCAAACCTTGAGACTTGGTGGTGGTGTCTCAGGTTATAACTAATACGGGAGTGGCTTCGACGGCGTGCCCCCTCACCCGTCCCGCGCCGGCTGATGAATGCGCAGGCCGCGGTCCCCCGGGCAGAGAGTGGGGCCCCCTCCCTCTCCCCCGGAGAGGGAAGCCAATTACGAGCCTAGCCTTCTCCCAGGGGAGAAGGTGGCCGACGGAGGAGGCCAGATGAGGGGTAACTCCGTCAAATTTCCCAATTCCTCGCCTGACAAAAGGTTTGATCATCCGAAAAGGAAAACCGAGACATTTCCGACTTTGTAAGAGTAGACAGCAGAGTTTAAACAGCAGACAGGAATTAAAAAGCCTATTTTTGCGGGACATCGCTGAGCGCGGCGCGTATTGCCCCCTCGAGCGACGGATAACGGAACTGATAGCCTGTTTTCTCCGCCACCCGGGGCATCACTCGTTGGGATGAGAGCAATACGGCCGTGACCTCGCCGAGAGCCAATCGCAAGGCGAATTCAGGGGCGGGAAATATGGCAGGGCGATGAAGTACGGTGGCGAATGTGCGGGTGAATTCATTATTCGTAACCGGCGCGGGCGAAACACCATTCATGGCGCCGGAGATTTCATCGCTCGCAGACGCATGCAGAAGAAGCCCGACGACATCGTCCACGTGAACCCAGGACATCCAATGGCGGCCCGTACCAAGCCGGCCTCCCAAACCGAGCCTGAACGGCGCCAGCATTTTTTTGAGCGCCCCGCCGGTTTTACCCAGCACAATTCCGATGCGCGCCGTAATTACGCGAATACCGAGCGGGCCGGCACTGAGCGACTCCTCTTCCCAGGCCTGGCATACTTCCGCCAGATAATCTTCCCCGGGCTTGGAAGTCTCATCCAGAATCTCGTCTCCCCGCGATCCGTAGTAACCGACTGCGGACGCTGCGATGAGAACACGAGGACGGTTTTTGAGCGATTCGAGCGCCGTCACCAGATTGTGAGTGCCAAGAACGCGGCTGTCGCGAATGCGGTCTTTTTTTTCTTTCGTCCATCGCCCCTCGGCCACGGGCTCGCCCGCCAAGTGAAATACCGTGTCCACGCCTTCAAACGCCTGTCGCGCCGGCGGGCCCGATTCGGGCTCCCAACAGATGGCCTCGACGTCGCCGAGAGCTTTTTTGGCGGCGTCCGGTTTGCGGGTCAATACGACTGGCCGCTCGAGGTCGCGTAACAGCCTCTGACCTATAAATCCGGTCGCTCCAGTCACCAGCGCGCGCATGGGATTACCTCCGCCCAATTCGCAATCAAAGCTACGCAATAGATGTCACGACTTTACCCATTGGATTTGACGGTGTAAAGGCGTAAACGGTTATCAGGGGAATTCAGAATGCGAAATCCGCAGTTTGTTAAGAGGCGTATTCCGCCCATGTCATTCCGATCAGATATTAATGGTGCCCCGGCACTTTGGAGCGCCGCAACCACAACGCACAGTCTCATCGGTCTCGTCATAGTTGTAGTCCACGGTAAGTTCCTCACCTTTGTGGATGGGTCGCAAGCTCATGTAGAGGATGTGTCCCCTGATGATTCGGGTGACCAGGTTCGGTTGGCAGGAGTGGTTGATCAGTTCCGCGCCGGAGCCGCCCACGGACCCATCAATATTCCAGTAGTCGTCCAGAATGAACAGGTACAAAGTCTTGTGGCGGCGCGCGGCCTCGCGTGGGCCAATCTTTTCGCCGGTATATTCAATCACCTTCCGGTTGGCGGGGATGTCGGCGTCGGCGTAGACGCCCCACTGGTGGATTTTTGATTTGCCTGCGCGTAACGGAAAGCAGCAGAACTCGGGATCAATCTTGGGAACGGGGTTTGCGGGTTTCTTGAGCATAAATTCAAATCAAACCTTCGGCCCTTTAATTAAGAGGAAGGGTTGTTTGTCCAATAGCTGTAGCCCTCGCCTCCTTGGGGGAGAGGGTGGGTCGCCCCGGCGACACGGGTGAGGGGGGTTTTCTGTCGCCAGTAAACAATTTGGGTAGAGAGGATACCAGACTCAAAGCCTTTCCGATGAAAAGCTCAGGTGCTTGCAACACTATTCCATTCGGAAACCGCGCCACAGTGTAACCCTCCCGGCGCAAATACCGATCACGGGTACGGTCCTTTAGCGCCTGAATCGGTTGCGAGTGAATGCTCCCATCGAGATCGATCACCAAGCGTCGCTCAGAGAAGCAGAAATCGACAATATGATTTCCAATGGGGTGCCGGCGCCTGAACTTAAAGCCTTGAAGACGTAACTTTCGTAAAAGATACCGCGCGTTCTTTTCCGCTTCGGTCGCCGTTTGACGCAAGGCTCGACCACGGTCAGTCTGCGTTCGGCTTCGGTCGCGATGACTGGCGGGGACTAGCTGGGTTGGCAGTTTGTTGTTCGGCGCTTGGCACCCCCCTCACCCGGTCCCGCATCGCGGGCCCACCCTCCCCCCCGAGGGGGCGAGGGTTACAATACTATCGCGCTTCGACGCCGCGTCAAGGGCTCGAGAAATATCCACGAATTGATGAAGCGGTGAGACCCACGAAGACGGAGGGGGATCTGGAGCGAAAATAGCGCGCGCTGGCTCCTATTCACGCATTTTCAAGAAAATTATGGCGCATGTGCAATAATGAACATACTTCTTTTCCCGGTACGGCTAAATTGCTGAAGATTCAGCTCGCTGTGATCGCGCGGATCGGCATCGCCGTGGGTTGGGTGGTCTACGACCTGAACCGGGCGTTTCGTAAACCCGCGCTGACCGGCAAACTCCGGCACGAAACCATTGTGGCGACGACTCCTTGCAACTTCTCCATGCTCTATAAATTCGTGACCACCCGAGGCTGGCATCAAATTCACAAGGGAGCGAAAAATGGCTGATCGTACCCTTAAAACCTCGCCACAAATTTATGCGCGAATCGGTGGCGTGATCTATCTGATTCTCATACTCGCCGGAATGTTAGGTGAGATTTTCGTCAGAGGCAAACTCGTTGTGGGAGGAGATCCCACTGCCACAGCCCAAAACATTATGGCCTCTCCGGTGCTCTGGCGCATGGGTATCGCCGGCGACCTGATCATGCACGTTTGCGACGTCCCTCTCATGCTCGTTTTTTACGTGCTGCTCCGGCCGGTGAACAAAAATATTGCTTTGCTGGCGGTCCTATTCAATTTGGTGCAGACCTCTGCTTTGGTCGCCAACAAGTTGAATCTTTTGGCGGCATTGTTCCTGTTGGGGAACGCAGACTACCTGAAAGCCTTTGAACCTCATCAGCTATATGCTCTAGCGTACCTTTCTATTAAATTGCACGATTACGGATTTGGCGTTGGCCTTATTTTCTTTGGCTTTGAGTGCCTTGTGATTGGGTATTTGATTTATAGATCGGGCTTTCTCCCCAGGACAATAGGCGTGCTGATGCAGATTGCGGGCATTTGCTATCTGACCAATAGTTTTGCGCTGATTCTTGCGCCCACGTTCGAGAATAAGTTATTCCCCGCCATTATGGTCCCTGCTTTTATCGCGGAAATGTCATTGTGTCTGTGGCTGATTGTGAAGGGCGTGAACGTCCCCAAGTGGGAAGAGATGGCAAACGCAGGCGGGCTATCCGCGGTCTAGCGCCTCAATCAAGCCGGTGAATTGTTTTCGCGCAGGCTTTTGCCGCAATTTCTGCACGCCGTCCGGCGGCGTGCGTTGAGCGTGCCACATTTCGAGCAGGTGATGTACATGGCGCGGGCGAAAAGATTGGTGATTACCGCGCTCACTCCCAGTATGCCCACTACCAACAGAATCTGCTGAAGAGTTGAGCTCATCGTGTTGAATTGGGCGATTGAGTGATTGGGTGAATGCAAAAGAAAGATTCTCATGAGGTCCGAAGATCCTCGCGATTGCAGGTCCATCGAAGAATCACTCAATCATTCAATCGCCAAATCACAAATTCTCTCAATGACTCAATCGATCAATGAATCAATTTCCTGCTCTACCCGCCCTGACCGCTTCCAGAAACTTTTGCGCGTTGGAAACGATGGCCGCCACATCCCCCGCTCGCAGCGCCTTCAAATCACATAACTCGCCACCCACTGCCACCGCGGCGGCGCCGGCCCGGATGTATTGGGGAGTCGTTTCGAGCGTTACGCCTCCGGTGGGAATGTATTCAATGTGAGGGAACGGACCTTTGAGAGCCCTAATGTATTGGGGACCGCCCGCAGGCCCGCAGGGGAAAATCTTGACCATGTCGGCGCCCGCCCGCCAGGCCGCCAACACTTCAGTAGGCGTGAGCGCCCCGGGGAAGCAAGGCTTGTTGAAACGCTTGGCGGTCTCGATCACATCAAATTCAAGCGAGGGCGTGACTATAAATTCCGCGCCCGCCGCAATGGCCGCCTCGCAACTTTTCCCGTCCAGCACTGTCCCCGCGCCGAGCAGGACTTTGTCGCCGAAATCCTTCGCCACGCGTTCGAGCACGCGCAGAGCGTCAGGAACGGTCATGGTGATTTCGGCGATGCCGATGCCGGCGGCCAGGATCGCCTCCGCCGCCCGAACCGCATCCTCCGACGACGGTGTGCGAACAATGGGAATCAGCCCAACTTCGCGAACCTTGGCGAGGGCTCTTTCTTTGGACCACGACATTTTCTAAACCTCTTTGGCAAGTGGCGGGGAGCGGGAAGAAATGATGAATGCAGAATAAAGAATGATGAACGAAAACAGGGAACCCATTTATTAAAGTTCATCATTCATAGTTCATCGTTCATCGTTTCCGCCCTACCTCGCCACCCTCAAGCTTGCACCTTTCAACAAGCTCTCCACTTCCTCGCGCGTGGCCCAGTTAAAATCGCCGGGCATGGAATGTTTCAAGGCGCTGAAAGCGTTTCCGTAACGGACGGCGGCATCGTAAGTCTTCTTCGTCAAATAGCCATAAATAAATCCGGCGCTGAACGAATCGCCGCCGCCGATGCGATCCACGATTTCGAGTTCGTATTTCACGTCATCGTAATACTTGCCGTCGGCGTATGCGATAGCCGTCCAGGTGTTCCGCCACACCAGGGGATTCTCGCGCAGGGTAATGGCCACGGCTTTGAAATGGAATTTCTCCTGAAGCCGGCGCGCCACTTCCTTGTAACTGGCGGCGGAAACTTCCTGAAAACCCTGGGCGTCGGTCTTCCCTTCCGCTTTGATTTTGAACACCACGCCGGTATCTTCTTCGGTGGTGATGAGGACGTCCACGAACTCCATCAGCGGCTCCTGAACGGCCTGGGCTTTTTCCGGCGTCCACAATTTGCCGCGGTAATTCAAGTCGTAGCTCACGGTCACGTTCGCTTCTTTGGCCGCCCTCATGGCATCGCGCGTGACGGCGGCGGCGGAATCTGAAAGCGCGGGCGTGATGCCGCTGGTATGAAACCATTTCGCCCCGGTTAATACGGACTTCCAATCCACTTCCCCCGGCTTGATGGCGCTGATGGCGGATTGGGCGCGGTCGTAAAGCACGGAACTTGGCCGCGGCGCCGCGCCGAATTCGACGAAATACAATCCCATGCGCCCGCTGTCCGCCCAAATTAGATGGGAAGTGTCCACGCCCGCCTGGCCCACTCGATTTGCCGTCAATCGGCCCAGCGCATTTTTTGGCAGGCGCGATATCCATGTGCTTTTCAGTCCCAAGTGGCTGGCGCCCACCGCCACATTCAGTTCGCCGCCACCCACCTGAAGATCGAGCGTAGCAGTCTGCTCCAAGCGCTGGAAATGAGGCGGCGCCAGCCGAATCATGGCCTCACCAAATGTCACGACGTCATACATACGAAACCCCCCGCAACGGTGGAAGTAAATTGAAAGGCAAGTGCCCACTATAAAGTACGTTGAGAAAAATTACAGCCTCTTTTACATGAACGCCGCTGAGTTTATTACTTCCACTCGCGGGGAAACGCCCGGGAAAGTGCCACGAATGACCAAAATCAAGTATCCTTGGCCACTGCCGGAGCGCCGAAGGTGCAGCCTCCGAATTCCGTGAAGTGGACGTGACTCATGCTCATCAAGCGATGCGCGCTTCCTGGTGTAGTTTTGTTTCTGATATTCACATCGGCCTCGTACGTCGGCGCTCAGTGGATTCCACCCGATCCGGTAACCGAAGTTGAGAAACGATCGGACAGCGTTTTGTTCACCATGAAATCCGGTGTGCTTTGGATTCAAGTTTGTGCGGATTCCATTATTCGGGTCAGATATTCACCCACGTCATCGTTCCCGGCGGCCCCGGATTACGTGGTGACCAAAACCAAATGGCCCGAAATTCCTTGGACGATGCAATCAACGGACAAAGACGTGACGCTCTCGACGGCGCGGATGAAAGTGACCGTTGCCCGCAATAATGGCGCCGTTGAATATAGCGACGCCGATGGCGTGAAGCTGGTTCAGGAGGCAACGCGGACGCTGGCTCCGTCGAAAGTAAACGGGGAAGATACCAATCGCGCCGAATCCTTCTTCAGTATTTACGGCTCGGAGGAAGCCTTCTACGGGCTCGGCCAGCATCAAGCGGGAGTTTGGAATTACCGTGGCGAGTCGGTGGATCTATCCCAGGAAAACACCGAAATCGCCGTCCCTCTCTGGTTATCAAGCAAAGGCTACGGAATCTTTTGGAACAATACTTCCAGAAGCATATTCAACAATCGGTTCGTTCATTCGCTGTATGTCAGCTCGGAAGTAGCGGATGAAATTGACTACTACTTTCTCTACGGCCCCGAATTCGACAAGATCATCGCCGGGTATCGTGAGCTGACCGGCGCCGCGCCGATGTTCGGGAAGTGGGCCTATGGATTCTGGCAGTGCAAAAATCGTTACAAGACGCAAGACGAGATTCTGGGCGTCGCCCACAAATATCGCGAGCTCAAAATTCCGGTGGACAACATCGTTCAGGACTGGTTCTGGTGGACCACCACGGGCGAATTTAAATTCAACAAGAATTATCCCGACCCCAAGGGCATGATCGATGACCTGCATCGCAACAACTTTCACCTGATGATTTCCATCTGGCCCTATTTCTATCCCGGCTCTACAACCTATGCAGACATGGACAAGCGCGGATATTTTATCGACCGCACCAAGGCGGTCTCATTTCATCCGCTCGGCAATGCGCTTTATGACGCCACCAATCCCCAGGCCGCTGCCTACTACTGGAATCTGGTGGACCAATCACTTTTCAAGATCGGCGCCGACGCTTGGTGGATGGATACCGACGAGCCCGAAACTGAAGGCCAGGAGGAGAATATTCTGCTGGGGCACAAACTCGCCATCGGCAGCGGCGATCGGTACGCCAATATCTTCCCGCTTCTGGATACCGCAACCGTTTATCATGGCCAGCGCAATGAAACGGATCGGAAGCGCGTCTTCATTCTTTCGCGCTCCGCGTTTGCCGGCAACCAACGAAACGCGGTCACCGCCTGGTCAGGGGACGTTCTTTCCGACTTTGAATCATTCAAGCGCCAGATTCCGGCGGGACTGAATTTCGCCCTCTCCGGGATTCCCTACTGGACCACCGACATTGGCGGATTCTTCATCGGCAATCCAAATGATCCGGCCTATCGCGAACTTTTCGTGCGCTGGTTTCAGTTTGGCGCGTTCTGCCCCATCTTCCGAGTGCACGGAACGCGGACGACAAATGAGAACGAATTGTGGTCTTATGGCCCCGAAGCGCAAAAAATCCTGACCAGCTTTGACCGCTTGCGATACCGGCTGCTGCCCTACATCTATTCACTGGCGTGGAAAACCACCAGCGAGAGTTACACCCTCATGCGACCGCTGCCCATGGACTTCCGTTTGGATATGAGAGCCCAAAACATCGGCGACCAATTCATGTTCGGGCCCGCGCTCCTGGTGAATCCGGTAACCGAACCTGCAGCAACCGTTCGCCATCTTTATCTGCCCAAGGCGAAATGGTATGACTTCTGGAAGGGCACGGAGGCTGAGGGCGGCAAGTCGGTGGACTCGCCCGCGCCGCTCGAACGGATTCCGCTCTTCGTTCGCGCCGGCTCCATCATTCCCATGGGTCCGGATCTTCAGTATTCAACCCAGGCGCCCGCCGACCCCATCGAATTGCGTGTCTATCGCGGCGCCGACGGCGATTTCACGATCTACGAAGACGAAAACGACAATTACAATTACGAAAAAGGCGTGCATGCCACGATTCCCCTTCACTGGGACGACGCGCAAAACAGATTGACCATCGGTGAGCGCCGGGGAAGTTTTCCCGGTATGCTCGAAAAACGCACGTTTCGCATTGTGATGGTGGGTCCGAATCACGGAACCGGAATCGATCCGGCGGCGCAGGCTGATAAAGTGGTGGAGTATTCCGGGAAACAAATTCGGGCCGGTCTTTGATTCACGGCTAGGCGATTCCCGCACTTGATTTCGAGGACAGACGTGGCATCTTCCCATCCAATTTCCGCCCCTCAAAACCCCACGGGCAATCCGCCCCGCCTCAAGTACGCTCCGGCGTTGGCCTGCGTACACCTGGCGATGATGGGTATTCTGGCAGGTGGCGCGGCTCTGCGCGAGTCGGCCACTTTTGATGAATTCGCCCACGTGGGCGCGGGGGTGAGCTATTGGCAGAAACTCGATATGCGCTTCAATGAAGAACATCCGCCGCTGGCTAAAGTGATCGCGGCCATCCCATTGGTACTGCGCGGAACTTACGCCGACTACTCCCACATTTCATGGACCAACAGCACAAAATTTATGCCGCACGCATGGCTGGGTCAGTGGGTGTTTGGAGAATGGCTGCTGACGCGTTGGAACAATCCCGTGCGGACGCTCGCGTGGGCCCGACTGCCCATGCTGCTGCTCACGCTGCTTCTCGGATGGGTGGTTTTTGCATACGCGCGCAGCCTCGGTGGCGACTGGGGCGGATTGCTTTGTCTCTCGGTATATGTCAGCACGCCCACGTTCATCGTTTTCGGCCCGCTCGTCCATACTGACCTGATCGTGACTTTGTTCTGCCTTCTCACCCTGTGGCGATTCGCTCATCTTTGGCAAGAGCCGACACGGAGGAACTCCGCTCTCTTCGGCCTGTGCCTGGCTGGCGCTCTGCTTTCGAAATTCTCTTCCGGGTTGTTGTTTTTTGCCTTCGGCGCACTTTCGTTGAGTGCGCGCTTCATCGCGCTGCCCCATGTGCCTCACGGCAAGCCGGAACTCCGAGCCTGGCGGCGCGAGCGCTGGCGGTGGACGCTTAAAGGCATCCTGTTGGCGGCCATTGTGGTCTATTGCTTTTACTTTGTCTTTTCCTGGGGGCAATCAACCGACGCGCTCTATCTAATCGGACACAGCTCCGCCTGGGTGCCCCTGCGCAGATTACTGATGCCGCCGTGGCTCTACCTTCGCGGGCTGCTCATGTTTATGCTCACCTCCAGCCGCCCGACTTTCATCCTCGGCCACGGCTATTCTCACGGCGTCTGGTTTTATTTCCCCGTCATATTGGTGCTGAAATCGACAATTGGCTTTCTTGGATTGTTAGCGCTCGCGCTGTTCATAGCGGTGGCCAAGAGAAGGCATGGGCGAAGTGTTTCTGCCATTTTCCAGGGCGTGACATTACATTGGCGGGTGATTTGGGTTTCGCTTGCCGTGTTCACCGCCGCCTGCATGGCCGCGCGCATGAGCATCAGCATTCGGCACTTCAGTGTGCCGCTAGTCCTGTTAATCCTCATGCTGGCGCCGCTGCCACAGATGATACAGAGCCTCCATCGCGATTCTCTTTTTTGGGGTCGCTTCGCCAGCGCGCTTGCTGCCCTTCTGACGGTCAGTTCCATGATCGCGATGGTGCGCGCCTATCCGAATTATTTTTCATTCTTCAATGCACTCACTCGGAGCCATCCGGTTTATTGGTGGGCGAGCGATTCCAATGTGGACTGGAACCAGGCGCTCCCCGAGGTCAGGAGATTTGCCGACCAGCGCGGGTTGAAGATCCTTGAGCTCGATCCTTACGGCGCCAACGACCCCAACGTCATCGTGCCGCAGGCGCGATTTTGGAATTGCCAGCAACCCACTCCCGACGACGCCAATCAATGGGTTGTAGTCTCGTCCAATATAATTATGGACGCGCACAACTGCATCTGGCTGATGCAGTATCCGCACGAAATGCTGGCGGGCGGCAGCATGTGGGCGGTACACCTGCCTCCAATAATTCCGCCTCCGGGCGCTGCTGGCGGTCCTCCGGCGGCCTCCGAGCAGAAGCAGTTTCTTGGATTCCCCCAGGACTTTCGCCTGTTCAGCCTCAATCTTGTCCGGCATCCCGAACAGCTTCCGCAAGCGTGCGCCGATATTGAAGCCCAGATGCGGAAGTATTTTCAAAAGTGAGTTCGAGACTAACCGGCAAGTGTGTGACGAGCGAAATCAAGGCGCTTTCAGGTAGGGTCATTCCCGCGAAGGTGGGAATCCAGCCCGAAATCGATTGAAAGTGCCACGAAAGACTGGATTCCCGCCTTCGCGGGAATGACAGTCGTACGGTATCTATGGAATCCAAAGAATCCATAGAGTAAAATTCAGAAGCAATGAGGAAATTAAGTGCTTTAAGGAAATCGCGGACTGATTGGAAGCGAGTTCGCGCGCTAAAGGATGACCAAATTGATTTTTCGGATATGCCGGAATTTACGGCGGGGATGTTTGCCCGGGCGGTCGTTCGGCAGGGTTTGAAGCCGTTATCCAGGAAGGTACACCTTGCCATGCTACGGAATCACACCCAACATAAAGATGCTGGTTCGCTACTGGACATCCCCGATGTCGACGCCGGCCTTCCGCGTGAGGAAATCGTGGATCTGGTGCGCGAAAGCCGCCGATCGACGGGGCGCCTCCGAATAAGAGTTGCGCGTTCGACGGGCACGCGGATTCAGTCAAAGGGTAGCAACCGTCGGCCACTCAAGCGAAATCGCTAAATCATCTTTCGCGATAATTCCCGCCTCCGTAGCCGGGACAACTGAAATAGCGGTTCCCAGCGGCCAGCGGCCAGTCTTGCCCAAGACAGCGATGGCGGTTACAATTGGTAGGTAGAGAAGTGTGCGCCTACTGAATGGCAATGCATGGGTAATTATTTCCAATTCGCATTAGGCAAGGTCATCGGGACGAAGAACGAGCGCGAGTTGAAGCGCATGGCGGCGCGTGTGGACGCTATTAACGCGCTCGAACCCGAGATGAAGAAGCTCGCCGACTCCGATTTTCCCGCCTGGTCCAAAAAATTCAAGGAACGCCTGGCGAGCGGCGCCTCGACCGACGACATTCTGGTGGAAGCGTTCGCGCTTTGCCGCGAGGGCGGGCAGCGGGCTCTGAATATGCGGCACTTTGACGTTCAATTGATCGGCGGCATGGTGCTGCACGAAGGCAAGATCGCGGAAATGAAAACGGGCGAAGGCAAGACGCTGGTGGCCACCCTGCCAGTTTATTTGAATGCGCTCGAAGGCAAGGGCGTTCATGTGGTGACGGTAAACGACTACCTGGCCAAGCGCGACGCCGCGTGGATGGGCCCGCTCTACCGGCTGCTGGGGCTGAGCGTGGGCGTAATCGTGCACGATCTCGACGATGACGAGCGCCAGCTTGCTTATGGTTGCGACGTGACCTACGGCACCAACAACGAATACGGGTTCGATTACCTGCGCGACAACATGAAGTTCGACCTCAAGGACTGCGTCCAGCGCGTGCACAACTTTGCCATTGTGGACGAGGTGGACTCCATCCTGATTGACGAGGCGCGAACGCCTTTGATCATTTCCGGTTCGTCGGAAGAATCGACGGAAAAATACTACAAAATCGACAAGATCATCCCCAGCTTCAAAGCGGGCGTGGATTACGAGGTGGATGAGAAACTACGCCAGGCCACCATCACCGAAGCGGGCGTGGCGAAAGCGGAAAAACTGCTGGGCCTCGAAAACATGTACGACCCCGCCAACGTGGATTACATCCACCACGTCTATCAGGCCTTGCGCGCCCACACGCTCTACCTGCTGGACCGCGACTACATCGTGAATCCCGAGGGCGAGGTCGTGATCATCGACGAGTTTACCGGGCGCCAGATGCCCGGCCGCCGCTGGAGTGACGGCTTGCACCAGGCGATTGAGGCCAAGGAAAACGTCAAGATCGAGAAAGAGAATCAGACGCTGGCCACCATCACTTTCCAGAATTATTTCCGCATGTACAAGAAACTCGCCGGCATGACGGGCACGGCGGAAACGGAAGCGGCGGAGTTTGAAAAGATTTACAACCTGGAAGTAGTGATCGTCCCCACCAACAAATCGCTGATCCGCCACGAGCATCCGGACGTGGTCTACCGGACGGAACGGGAAAAATTCATCGCCTCGCTGGAGGAAATCAAGGAATATCACCTTCGCGGCCAGCCCGTGCTGGTGGGTACAATTGCGATTGAAAAATCCGAGCGCCTCAGCGCCCAATTGCGCAAGTCCGGATATCTGCCGGCGCGCCTCCAGACGTTGGTGAAGAGCGCGGGCCTTGATGGTCCAAAGTTTGAAAAGTGGGCCGCCTTATTTGCGGAGCGTCACGAAGCGGCGTGCGAGTGGCTGATTCGCACCGGTGTAAACGTTTCCGCCGTGCAAAAGATCCTGAAGGAAGGGCGCTTCAAGACTCTGGCCACCAGCGTCAATGGGAACCATACCGCATTTCTGGAAGCGATTATGAAGCGCGCCGAGCAGGGCTACGCCATGCGCGAGCTTCCCTCGCTGGATGTGGCCATGGCGCCGCGTATTTTGGATCTGGTAAACACGGCGGATGCCAAGTTTGTTCCGCTGCTCGACTACCTGATTGAGATTCAGTGCCGCCCGAGCCGCCTGGTTCAAGTACTCGACGAGGGCGAGCTCGAGCACGACATCCTGAACGCCAAGCAGCACGAGCGCGAAGCCTTGATTGTGGCCCAGGCCGGACGCGTGGGCGCGGTAACGGTTTCCACCAACATGGCGGGCCGCGGAACCGACATCCTGCTGGGCGGCAATCCCGAATTTATGGCGCGCGAGGAATTCCGCAAGTCTCCGGAAAAATATCGCGAGCAGGGCATTGACCCGGAGCCGCCGGACAATCCTCCCGCCGGTTCCACGGAAGAAGTGCTGAACGCTTACGCCGACGCTTACGCCGCGTGGCTCAAGAACTGGGGAGAATTCGTCAGCCGCTACCGGAAAATTACCGACGTGGAACACGAGCAGGTGGTCAACCTGGGTGGATTGCACATTCTGGGAACGGAACGGCACGAGGCCCGCCGCATTGATAACCAATTGCGCGGGCGCGCCGGCCGCCAGGGCGATCCGGGCTCGTCGCGCTTTTATCTTTCGCTGGAAGACGATCTGCTGCGCATTTTCGCCGGCGAACGAATCTCCAAAATCATGCACCGCCTGGGCATGGAGGAAGGCGTCCCCATTGAGTCGCGCCTGATATCCAAGCGCATCCAGGCGGCGCAGAAAGCCGTGGAAGCGCAGAACTTCGAGTCCCGCAAACATTTGCTTGAGTACGACGACGTGATGAACAAGCAGCGCGAGACGATTTATGGCCGCCGCCGCGAGCTGCTGGAGGGTGGTGATCAGAAAGACACGGTGATGGATGCGGCGGACGGGGCCGTCCTATGGCTGATTGACACCTACTGCCCCAAAGATCAGAACGCCGATGAATGGAACCTGGAAGGCCTGCATACGGAGTTTTGGAGGCGCTTCGGGATTGACCTGAAAAAGCTCGACCTGAAATTCGATCCCAAAAGGCTGGACGAGCTCACCGATCAATTGAAGAAAACCGTTCGCCAGCGATATGACGAGCGCGAGGCGGTTTGGGGCGCGGAACGCATGCGCGCCCACGAGCGCATGATCATGCTCCAGGTGGTGGACGCACAGTGGAAAGACCACCTGCTGACTATGGACCATTTGAAGGAGGGCATCGGCCTGCGCGGCTACGGCCAGCGCGATCCATTGGTGGAGTACAAACGTGAGTCCTACGACATGTTCGTAGAGTTAATGAACCGCATTGAGGATGAAACACTCCGCGTCCTCTTCCTGCTGAGGACCCCTGAGGAAGAAGAGGAGATGATCCGCGCCTACCAGCGGCGCAAGAAACGCGAGCAGCAGGAAATGCGCATGGTGGGCGCCGGCGCCGCTCCATTAGAAAAGCCTCAGCAGGTCATTCGCCGCGAGAAAATTGGCCGCAACGATCCTTGCCCGTGCGGCAGCGGCAAAAAATATAAGAAGTGTCATGGCGCCGCCGCCCCTGCCCCCGGTGGATCCGCCGGCGGCTCCAACAAGCAGCCCGAAGCCGACGATTGACAGTAGTGTTCTTCAAATACCGGACGCGATCAGCCTGATCAATCCCTCACTTTCACAGCGAATGGTGTTGTAATATCATTCTTCCTTTGTCAAATGCTGCGCACACGCGCGAACAGTTTTTCGCTTGCACAATGGAATGCCAAGGAGAAATCCATGAGAGCCGTCAGAGTTTTGGTTTGCTTTTTAGCATTCGCCGCGATGGCCCAATCCGGCCGCGCACAGGTAACCCATGGCCAGCCTCCGGTGTTGCCGGCGCCGTACATCAAGCCTGTGGTCGCCAATCCCTCAACCGTCAGGACCACGCCGGGGTTTGTACCCAAGGCGCCCGGCGGTTTCACCGTGTCCGTTTTTGCGAGCGGTGACTTTAAGGAGCCTCGCTACATGGCGCTGGCGCCCGATGGGGAAATTTTTCTGGCGGACACCACGCTCGGCAAAATTTTCGTTCTGCATGATCCCGGGCGCAGTGGCGCTTCGGACGGACGAACCGTTTTCGCCGACGGCCTCAAAGAACCTTTCGGCATCGCTTTCCATGAAGGCTACGTTTACATTGGCGATACCAATGAGGTAGTGCGCTTCCGGTTCGACCCCAAGACGTCGAAACGGCTCGGCGAGCGTGAGCATATTTTGGACCTGCCGAGCGGTGGAATGCACTCCACGCGAACTGTGGTTTTCAGCGCCGACGGGAAAAAGATTTACGTTTCCATCGGCTCGGACAGCAACGCCTCCCCCAACACCGATTCACGGCGTGCCGCCATCCTGGTCGCCAACCCGGATGGCAGTGACTGGTCCATTTTTGCCAGCGGCCTGCGCAACGCCGTGGGGCTGGCGGTTAATCCGGAAACCGGCCAACTGTGGGCGGACATCAACGAGCGCGATATGCTGGGTGATAACCTGCCGCCCGATTACTTCACGTCAGTCAAGCCAGGCGGATTTTACGGATGGCCGTATAGTTACATTGGAAAAAATCTGGATGACCGGGTAAAAGAGCAGCGGCCTGACCTGGTAGCGAAGGTCATTATTCCAGACGTGCTGCTAGGCCCGCACGTTGCCCCTCTGGAAAGCGCATTTTATACCGCCAAGCAATTCCCGGCTGAATACTGGCACGGAGCTTTTATCGCCGAGCACGGTTCCTGGAACCGGAGCATCTTGAATGGATACGCTGTGGCGTTCGTGCCGTTCAAGGGTGGCGAGCCGTCAGGTCCACCCACTCCTTTCCTCACCGGCTTTGCCCCCGACCCAAATTCACAGTACGTGGAGGGCCGTCCGGTGGGCGTGGTGGTGACCAAAGACGGATCTCTGTTGGTGTCCGACGACGGTGGAAAAGTGGTTTGGAAAGTTTCCAAGGCGGAATAGGACAAGCCGGTAAGATTACCCTGACTACCAGTCAATGCACCATCTGCCACGCTTTGATGGCCGCGATGGGATGGCGGGGCACGCCAGGGACTCTTTGATGATCCGCGGCAGATTGCTGGCAGAACTGCTTGCGTCACTCTGCGCGTAGAGCCTCGACGGGGTTCACCGTCGCCGCGCGGCGCGAAGGCACGTAGCTCGCGAGCATGGCCGCGCCGACCAGACCCAATGACACTGCGCCATAAGTGACCGGATCGAGAGGGCTCACGTTAAACAACAGCGACGCCATCAATCGCATGATAGCCGCAGCCGTGGCCAGCCCGCAGACGATGCCGACAGCAGCCAGCAATAATCCGTGACGGACGAACATGGCCGTCAGTTCCTGCTGCTGCGCGCCTAGCGCCATGCGAATGCCTATTTCCCTCGTCCGCTGCGACACCGAATAAGCGATGACGCCGTAGAGTCCCACGACCCCAAGCAGCAGCGCCATGCCTCCGGCGACGGCAAGCATCACCAGCGTAAATGATGTTCGTGCCATGGACCTCCCATAGAAGAAATCCAGCGTGTGAACGTCCGCCAGCGGAAGATTGGGGTCCACGGACCAAACGGCCTTCCGGACCTCCTGCATGAAGCTCTCCGAACCCGCGCGCGTGCTCCGCACGGCGAAAGCCAGCGAGCGTTGCACCAACGGGTCCTCACCATAGAAGTGACTCATCATGATGGGCCAGCTCACCGAGGTGGGCGAGCTCTTGTTCACCCCGTCCTCATGAACGTCCCTGGTTACGCCGACGATTTCCCTCCAATCGTCCTTCATTCCTTCGCGGATTCGCTTGCCTAGTGCGTTAGCCGGGTCGTGCCAATAGTCCCGCGCCGTGCTTTCGGAAACCATGGCTACCGGCCTTTTTTCATAAACGTCAGTCCAGGTGATGTCCCGCCCGGCGATCAGCGGGGTGCCCAGGGTTTTGTAGAACCCGGGTGATACGAATTTGAACCGGCGGATGGGAGGAAGCTCCCCCTCGGCATACGTCCGGTCCGCCGTGAAGAGGAGATCAGAGCTTGTGTTTCCGTCCATGGGAATCGCAGTGGAGAGACCGACTGAGGTGACGCCCGGAATCGCTTCGAGCTTTCGCAGAATCGCCTCTTGCATGTGGACCACTTGCTCGGAGTCCTTGACCTCCGCCTCCGGGATGGATAGGCGAAGAGTCTGGACATCGGCTGGAGCATCAAAACCAGGATCAACGTGCGTCAAGGCCCGGAAGCTACGAATCATCAGCCCCGAGCAGACCAGCAGGACCAGGGCAAGGGCAACTTGAACGATCACGAGAACGCTGCGTGCGCGGTGCCGCTCGCGGCTCTGGCTAATCGCCCGTCCACCCTCGCGCAGGCTGGTTCCCAAACGCACGCCCGCATATTTGAATACCGGAACTGAACTAAACAGCACGCTGGAAAGCAGCGAGATGACCAGGGTGAAGAGCAAGACGGGCGCGTCGATTCCAATTTCACTAAGGCGCGGCAGCCCGGCCGGCGCCATGGCCACCAGCACGCGCAAAGCGCCATACGCAATTCCAAGCCCAAGCACGCTGCCGATCAACCCGAGGACCAGGCTTTCGAAAAGCAAGTCGCCGGCAATACGGCCGCGGCTCGCTCCCAATGCGGAGCGAATCGCCAATTCCTGCTGCCGCCCCTCCACTCGCACCAGAAACAAGTTGGCCACGTTCGCGCAGGCGATCAGCAGCACCATGCCGATGCTGCCCATAAGAACCCACAGGACGCTGCCGACGTCGCCCACCACGTCGTCTTTCAGCGGTCGGACGTTGGCCATGATGTGCGCCTGTTCGAATATTTTGGGACTGAATCCCTGAGGCGCGGGGAAGCTCCGGGTAACGATGGGAAGCATGCGGTCCACGTCAGCATTGGCCTGGGCAAGTGTAACGCCCGGCTTAAGTCTGGCAACCGCCTGATAGCTGAAATTACCCAGGACAACTTTTGCTCGATCGAACTTAAAGGGCCGGATCAGCGAAAAATCCCAGCCGTTTAGGAAGATGAAGTTCCGAGGCATGACTCCAATAATTTCGTGCGGCTTTCCGTTGACGGTGATGCTTCGCCCGACTATGGATGGGTCCCCGCCGAACTTCCGGCTCCAGTATCCATGGGTGAGCATCACAGTGTCCGCGCCGCTGGCGGAATCGTCCTGGCGCGTGAACCCGCGGCCCAGCATGGGCGCAACGCCCAGAATGGGAAAGGTTCCGTCTGTCACAAGCAATGAACGCAGGTGTTCGGGTTCGCCCACGCCGGTTATAGTTACCGAGTCGCCGGTGTAGATTCCAATGTCCTCAAAAGCGTGGTTTTGTTCCCGATAAATGAAGTAGTTGGAGGGTCCCAGGGTCAACTCAGGAATATTGATCCCAGGGGCAGCGTGCCAGACTCCCACCAAATTCTCCGGGTGGGAATAGGGCAGAGGTTTTAGGAGGACACCCTCCAGGACGCTGAAAACGGCCGTGCTCGCACCCACGCCCACGGCCAGCGTGACCAGAGTGATCACCGTGAACATGGGAGCGCGACGCAGCCGGCGCAGAACTTGCTTGAGCTGATTCCTGAGTGTCCCCATAATCTTGCCTCCAAGCTTAGATGCCCTATCGTCTGCATGAGAGTCCGTTATTCAACCCTCGTAATCTAATACGCCGGCTGAAGATATAAGTTCCGGAGATAATTGACGCTAAGAATCGCTGCGCATGGCGGTTGGCCGGCACAACCGGTCGCCGGTCGCCTGCCTGTCTCATTGGATTCTGTGCATTCCGCTTTTCCATCCGTCCTCGTTTTGCTATCCTTTCAGTTTCCGCAGGCGAGAATCGAATAGAGGGTTTGTTGAATGGGAGGAGACATGGGCGCCGAGCTTCATGAAATGCACGAGCATGCGCACGAGGCCCACGCCGATCCGGGCATGGTGCCGGTCACGTTGACGATGGCCATTCTCGCCGTACTGGTGGCGCTGGTTTCACTGATGGGGCACCGCTCCAACACTGAACAATTGTTGCTGCAAAACAAATCCACCGACCAGTGGGCGTACTACCAGGCCAAGAATATACGGCGACACACCTACGAATTATTTCTCGATCTTCTGTCGGTGTCCGATCCCAAGAACATAGAACTGGCGGAGAAGATCAAGCAGAAATACAGCCATGAGATCGCCCGCTATGACGACGAGCAAAAGGAGATTGAAGCCGAGGCCAAGAAAATGGAGAAGGAGATGGGCGTGGAGCAAAGAAAAACCGACCGGTTCGATGTGGGAGAGGTGTTCCTGGAAAGCTCACTGGTGATCTGCTCCATCACACTGCTCACCAAGCGCCGCGTCTTTTGGGGATTGGGGTTGGTGCTTGGAATCGCAGGAATTGGAGTGGCGGTCTCAGCCTTTTGGATCGGTTAATAAAGATTCCCTCCGTTTCAATTCTATGCCGGCCAATTTTTCGCCGTCAATTTTGAATACCACGCCCTCGCAGAAACCAATTTCACCGCCGATTTCTTCCAGCGCATAGTGCGCGCAGGCATGGAGCGCCGCCGCCTCGAGAATGCCGCCGTGTGATACAACCAGCGCCCGGCCTTCATCCGGCAATTTCCGTGCGATTCGCTGGATGGCAACCAGCATGGTTTCGCCCTGAAGGCGCAGGTAGTTGAGCGCTTCGGGAATGTCCCAGCAGGCTGCGAGTGGACTGATCCCGCGTTCCTTCGCCAGCTCCTGAACCACCCCATCGAACGGTTCCCAGGGATTGACGGCGGTAAACGCTTCGTCCACTTCATAACGATTGAACCCAAAAGCTTCCAAAGTTTCACGGGCGCGTGTGTTGGGACTGGAAACACAAAGGTCATAATGCGGGGCCAGCACGGCGCGGGCGCGGAGGGCCAACTGCCTTCCCTCTTAGCTCAGTCCCTTGCCTTCCCCGCGCTTGCTGTAACGAAAAAGTTCAACGTGTTTCATTATTCATCCTTCATTCCTTCCCGTGCTTTCCATCCACAAATCCTTCCAAAGTCTTCCAGTAATGCTCTCCGCCCGCGGTGAAGATTGAGTTGTGTTCGCCATCTTCAACCGCCAAGAACCATTTGGGTTCAGGCGCGGCCTCAAACAGCTTCTTGCCCATGGCGAAGGGAACAGTGGGGTCGCGTGTTCCATGAATTACAAGAATGGGAGCGTGGACGCGCGCAATCTTGGCCAGGGAATCGAATTTGCTTCGCGGCAGGTATTCGATGAGAGGAAGGTGAAACATCAGGCGGGCCATTTCTCCGGTGTTAGTAAAGGAACTCTCCACAATCAAACCGCCACAAGGGTGGCGCGAGGCCAGGTCCACGGCCACGGCGCCGCCCAGGGAGTGACCGTAGACAATAATGTTCTGAGACAGGAATCGTCGTTGGTCTGTGAGGTAACGATAGGCAGCCTCTGCATCACGGTAGACGCCGATTTCGTTGGGGGAGCCTTCACTCTTGCCGTAACCGCGATAATCGAGGGCGAGGATGTTGATCCCCAGGCGCGAGTAGGCTTCCATCTCTCCCATTTGCCGCCCGATATTGGTGGCGTTGCCGTGCAACCACAGCAGCACTTTTGAGCTGGCCGGGTTCGCCCTGAACCAGGCATTTAGGCGGACACCATCTTCAGTTGAGATCCAAACTTCTTCGAGGTCGTCGGGAAATTTTCCCTGCGCAGGAAACCCCTCGGGATAACGTGGCGGGAAAAAAATGAGGCGGTTTTCAAAAGCTCGAAGCACGGCCAGCACCACCAGGAGCGCCGCACCAATCACCAAGAGGCGGCTTAAAATGAATTTTGAGATTCGGCCGGCACTTACGGGCGCACGAACTCAGTCTAGATGAAAGGGCGTATCAAATAAACGGCTTTGTGGATGGGTACTGTCAGGATCTGCATCGCTGGGAGCGCGGGTATCTCGCCCGCAATCTAATGATCATGAAAGAGCGGGCAAGACGCCCGCGCTCCCGGCGAAATTAGGAGACTGCCTGTGGATGTAGAAGAATAGCGCAAGGAAGGAGTCAAACACGCAGCTTTCCCTGACTGGAAAAGAGCCGGCTCACGGCCCCGCATCGAATTGCACGGGGCCGGGCCGGATCTAATGAGAATTTACTGGCCCTCGTCGCCATCACCACCACTGGGCGAGATGGTTAGGAAGCCACCGCTTCCTTGACGGTTGATGTAAACCAGCACTTGACCCTTGGCCGATCGTGCCAAACGATCGAATTCGGGCACGGAGTTTACGGCTTGGCGATTGATGCTCTCAATCACGTCTCCTTCCTGCACGCCTGCTTGCGCGGCAGGACTGTTGGGATCGATCTGGCTGATCACCACCCCCGTCACCCGCGCCGACAAGCCCAACTCCTGACGAAGGGAGGGGGTGAGGGCTTGCACGGCGATGCCGCGCAACGCACCTTGACTAAGTCCTCCCGGACTATTGCTGGCGCTCAGGTCGTTGGGGCGCTCAGCAAGAGTTATCCTTATGGTCATCGGTTTGCCGTCGCGCACAACCTCCAGTGTAACCACCTGGCCCGGCGCCAAGTTGGTAACCAGCCCTGTCAACTGGGTGGAATCCGCGATCGCTTGGCCGTCCATCTTGCGAATCACATCGCCCTGTTTAACGCCAGCCTTATCAGCCGGGCTGTCCGGAGTGACTTGTTCCACCAACGCCCCGGAGGTGTCAGGAATGTTGAATTGTCTTGCCAGGTCGGGCGTGAGAACATTTACGCCCACTCCCAGCCAGCCTCGGGTCACTTTGCCGTTCTTCACCAGGCCCTCCATCACTTGGCGAACTGTGTTGGAGGGAACGGCAAACCCTATACCGATGGAAGCACCCTCGCCTCCCGGGCCGGAGCCGGGAACGATCCAGGTATTGATGCCTACCACCTGGCCATGAACATTCACCAAAGGGCCGCCGGAGTTTCCGGGATTAATGGCGGCATCGGTCTGGATGTAGTTGGCCACCATATTTGCCTCCGGAGCCTGCCGGCCGAGGGCGCTCACGGCTCCCCGCGTGACGGTAAAATCAAACCCGAAAGGATCGCCAAAGGCCATCACGATGTCGCCCACATGAAGCGTGGAGGAATCCCCCACTGAGGCGGTCTTTAAATTGTGTGCATCGATCTTGACCACTGCCACGTCAGTTAGCGGGTCCGAGCCCACCACCTTGCCTTTAAAGGTTCGTGTGTCAGCAAGCTTGACCTCTATGTCGCTGGCGTTTTTGATCACGTGATTGTTGGTCACAATATATCCGTCCGGTGTAACAATCACGCCGCTCCCCAGGGCGTGTTCCTTTTGCTCGCGGGGAACATTCGGAAACGCGTTACCGAAGAATTGCCTGAATAGTGGGTCATTAAACATGGGAGACTGCTGGACCTTGACCACTTGCGTTGATTGTATGCTGACGATCGCCGGAGTCACGGTCTCGGCAATGCGCTCGTAAGCATGGTTCTGGCTTTCCAGTGTATTGATGTCGGGGCCATCCAAGCCCGCCCCGCTGGGAATGGCAAAGCTCGGGTTTCCGGCCATAGCCTGCCCGGGAAAACCGCGGTGGTCCATGTAAAGAACAGTAGACAGGGCCAGGCACAGGACGCCCACCAGCGTCATGCTTAGCCCGAGAAAATTGTCCCTAAGAAATTGTTTGGTAGAATGCTGCATGATCTCTCTTCCTCCTCAGTCATTTCGCAACCATCCCGCCCTATTGCGAGAAGAGTTCTTAAGCTCATTGGGTCGTACATATAGTTAGACGCAAATCGAGCCCTTTTGGTTCGCTGATTCATGCACGATAAGCGGGCTTCCCTAATTTTAAATGACCGGAGCTGGCCGCGCACTTGCGCTTACCGCCGTTTCGGCCCGGCGCCGCATTGGTTTGAGAAACCCCTTTTTTTTGAGGGCTTTTAGTGGTAAAAGAATTCTGAAAGCCCGTGCTATAATCCGGCGCGCGGGTCGCCCACCAGGTGGGGCAAGCCTCGAGGCTGTCAGTGATCGGTTCGGTTGAGGCTGCTTTTTTCAGGATCGGGTAGAACGCCGGACCGTGACTCTCTTTTGTCAGGAGATTCTCCTCTCTCATTATGGCCCCACCCATCGAACAAAGACGGTCGGAACGCGTGGCCAAGGAGATTCCTATCCGCGTCATCGGGTTTGCCTTGGAGAAAAACGAATTCTCCGAGGACACGACGACCGTCACGCTCAGCCGCGAGGGCGCGCGAATCAAACTGAAGCAAAAAGTTGTTCCCAAGTCAACCGTGCGGATCATCAACCTGGAAAGCTACAAAGAAGCTGATTTTCATGTGGTTGGGCCATCAGGTTTGCAGGGTCGGGAAGCCTCCGAGTGGGGCGTGGAATACGTCGAGAGCGGCCGAAACATTTGGGGCATCGAAATTCCGGCAGTTAAGACTCGCGTGGACGACCCGGGAACGCTTCTGGAATGCAGGGTTTGCCACCACCAGGACATGCATGTCTTGTCGCCGATGGAAGCCGAGGCGCTCAACTCAACTGGACTTCTGGCTTTGAGCTGTGAAAAGTGCACCAAGCTGACTTACTGGAACTATGCGGACCCCAGCCTTCGCCCCTACATCCCGCCTCCAGCGGATCTGGTTGCGCCTCCCGTGCCCCAAAAACCGGTGGAGAAAAAGGGCATTGAGAAACGCAAGGCAAAACGCCTTGGAATGAAACTGAAGATCCTGGTCAGGAATTCAAAGGGAGCAGAAGAAGTCACCACCACGGAAGACCTCTCCAAGGGAGGCGTGGCGGTAGCTTTGGCGATGGATTTGCAGGTCGGCGAACATATAACCGTCATCTGTCCTTACAACGGACAGCCCAATGAGCCCACCCAAAAGGCCGAAGTCCGCCGTCGCGCCGCCTTCGCCTTCAATGAGCGGAGACATTACGGATTTCTCTATATCTCATGATTCGTGCCTGACGCGAAGTTTACGCTTGCCCTTCCCCCAGCCTGAGCCTGAAAGTGGGTTACGCCTTCTATTGAAAGCCGCCGCCCGATTATCTTGATTAGGTTTGGGAATTTAGCGGTCAGGCGAAATAATAGGAATCGTTAGATCTTCTTGGGGGTGCTGCCGGTTGGCGATATACTGCACGCCATACCTGTAGCCGCCCGAGCTGGGCACTTCTTTCACCTGAACGATCCGCGCCTGAGAGAAGATGCTGCTCCCGTCCCGCGAATATGGAAGCGCGGCCTCTATATTCGTTCCCATGCCGTATAGCTTGCGGCTGATGAAACACAGGCCCCCGCGCGAAATGTTTTCCGGGACCAAAATCTCTTCACCAAACTGAGGGTGCCGGATGCACAGGGTCATCTTAACCTTGACTCGAGCATGCTTGCGCTCATTCAGAGTTCGTGGGCGTTCTACAACCACTTCACTTTCTGTACTGGGCGCTTCAGGCTGGACGGGTTCACTGGGCTCGGCGAGATTGGATTCTTTCCAGACACTCGGTGTTTTGCAGCTTTTGCATGTTCGGGTTAAGCCATGATTGGCCTCGAAAACCTGCACCTCCATCTCGCTCAAGTAAACGATCTCTCGAAATTGACAATGTCCACACGCAAGCAAGACCCGGGCGGCGGCGTTTTCTGACTCAGCCAGGGGAAAATCAACCCCCCAAATGCTGGATTTGGCGTCAAGAAACTCAACCCCATAGTAGAAGCCGCGTTCATCTTCTCCGAATCTCCCCACTACACGGGCGCCCGTCTCCGCCCCCGTGGCCAGATAGCAGATCTTGACTTCTTGCTGGGGGCCCAGAGCACGGTTCAAAATGACCTTTGCCCCGTGACGGTTGATCGACTTCGTTTTTGTCTCATCTACAAAAGTCACTCCCCAAGTGTCCGCTCCCGATACGCGGACTGGTATCTCGACATAGATACGCTCACTGCGGCGTGTGGTTTCAGTTTCCATGCGGCACCATCCTATAGGATTTGTGGCGTTTTTTCCACTGCGCCTTAATGACAGGAGACAATATTGTTTTCACCATAGAACCTGAATTGCCGTCGGTGCAAAACGCAAACTTTTTAACCGCAATTCTTCCCGTAAAATTACCACAGCCAATTGGAAGATCGCCCCGCCTCGGCGCGTTTTCTTGTCCGCCGCCGTATCGAAATCGAGAAAGATCACAGGGCATTCAGGATATCTTCCAGCCGTTTGTGTTCCTCCAGAGCCAGTTTCCTTACTGCATCGGTCGCAGTTTCATCCGCCCCTTGCAGAGGAATCAAGTGGAACTCTTGCGCGTTGAAGAGAAAATGTCTCAGAGGCTTGGGTGTTTGGAGACCAAGATACAATCTTGCATTGGAGTATTCGAGGTGAGGCCACAAATCAGTGGAAATCCCGGCGTTCGGCTCTCGCGCCAACAACGCATCCATGCCCGAACCGTCCATCACACAATCTCCCAGCAAGCTCAGGGTGCTGGGCATATCCAATCTCTGGAGGACTGAATGGATTAGAGGCTGGGAATCCATTCCCTTCAGCTTTGCGTAATCCACTTGAAGCGGTTGACGCGAAGCAACAACCATCCCGCTTTCCCCTCCCATATAGAAAGCAACGTAAGGAAACACGGAGCGGATGGTTCTGAAAATCATAATGGTATCAGCCCGTGAAAGGTTGAAGAGCGGAACCCACTGTTGGAGCACGCCTTGGTCGGTCAGCCGCGAGGAACAGATTTCGTAAAACTCCTTGGTGTAGAGGTCACCCTCTCCGGCCACCCACAATCGTGAAACTTCGATAGTCAGCAAGTCCAGTTTTTCCGGGTGCGTCAGCAGGTAGTGGCGGCCATCGGCAATGCGAACCTTGGTCCTCGTATTGTTCAGCACGCCAAAATTTAGCTCTCCAAAAAACTGCCGTGAAGCCTCCACAACCCCGGGCGAAAGATCAACCAGTGTAACTTCCTTGAAAGGGAATAAACCCACAATCCCGACTGTCTGCCCCGATCCAAGCCCTATGACCATGGCTGAGCCCTGATCCCTCGAGTAGATCAGGGGAACAAGAGCAACACGGGACTGATCGTGGACTTCGAAATCGTTCCCAGCTTCGTAGAGTCCATTGGCGTAGAGGTGTTTTACCCCCACATCTTGCACCACAGTGGTGAGGCCGCCATTCAGATCTTCCTGGGCAAATACCATCCTCCCGTGTTGGCCCAAGGCCCTTTGAGTCTTGGTAAAATCCCATGTAGGGAACCAAACGCACCAGGCCAGTGCGGGGACGATGGTCAATGGCACTGCCCATCGATACCTGGACTGCCGGGCCACGAGCCCAACGCCGAGGATGAAAAAGGCCAGGCCTGCCAGGCGGCCGCCTTGCTCCACTCCTGTCCATGGGAGAATCAGGAATGTCGCGGCAACAACACCCAGCAGGCTGCCCAGAGTGTTGGCGCCGTAGACGAGCGCCACCGAATGATTCGATGGGCCTTCGAGCTCCAGCCACCACTGCAAAACCAAAGGAAAAATAAAACCCATCAGAACGGCGGGGCCCAGCATAAATAGGATCGAAACGCAAAAATCTACTGAATGATAAATCCAAAATACGGAGCCCGAGGGGTCCAGCCAGTAGTGGAGTAGAACAACTGCGACGGGTGCAAGAACCAATCCTGCCGCGATAGCCGACCCCTTCCCCTCCGGGGCAAGAATTAATCCAAGGAAAAGCAAGAGTGCGACAGCGACAACCACGGACCACGCGGTCCCCTCGAGCACAAGAACACGAGCGCTGTCCCAGAACGGTATGAGGAGCATGCTCAAAATTCCGGCACCCAGGCAAAACAAAGGAAGCAGGCTGGCAGCGGATCGATGCGCGAAATATCGGACCGATAAAGCTGCTCCGGCGCCCAGCCCCGCGATGACGGCGAAGAGCATGACGGCAAAACCATAGGAGCTGTTGTCCAGGAATTCCCCGACCATGTGGTTCCAAATGACTTCTTGGAAAAGGACTAGGAATCCCCCCGCCAGCGCCACAAACATCACCCATAGGCCTCCGCCTGTTGGCATGTGTGCCACAGTCTGGATTTCCGCGTCCCTCAACGGGGTAGCCGTCGGCAGGTAGCCGCGATGAAGGGCGAAAACCCACAGCGCCACCAGCGTATTGATGGCCGCTGCCAGAATCAGCGACGTCCCTAATCCCCAATATGGAATCAGCACAAAGTCACTAAAGAGCGCGCCCAGGGCGGCTCCCAGAAGGTTTGCGGTATAAAGCCTTTCCGCGATGCCCGGCTTGTCTTCCGTGCCCATCGACGCGGCACGCACCGCGATTGGAAAGCTCATTCCCATCAGGAGCGTCGGTACTAAGAGCAACGCCACCGAAGCCACGAACTGGCCCGCCAGCGATTCCGCTGAGCCGATTCCAAACCGAATCGTCAAGCGGATGAAGGTGGTTTCGACAAACCTAAGGACCCATGGAAATAATAAAGAGAAAAGACCAATGGAGAATTCCAGGTAGCCGTATATTGCAAGAAGGTTTCTCAGGCGGGACAGAATTCTACTAGCCATCAAACTTCCCACAGCCAGCCCCAGCATGTAACTGGAAAGAACGACGGCAGTGGCGAAAGCCGTGTTGCCCACCCAATAGCGAAGCAGTCGGGTGTAGGTAATCTCCAAAGCCAGAGCCGAAAAACCGGAGAAAACCATTAAGCACTGGAGGTGTGAATCAAGACGAAAGGACCGAATGAGATGTCTCATTGGGAGGGAATGGGCAATGGAAGGCTGCACTTCTCGAACTACACCTATTCGTGCCGGATTTCGTACCGTGTCACTGCTCTCAGCGTAGGGGGACGGCTTGGCGTCCCCTCTTCTTTCGATCTCGAATCAGATGTAACGGGTAGGGCAAGCCCCCCCACGGCAGATTGGGGCTGGGCTCACGTTAGACCTTGGACCAATTACATTTTCTTGCGGCTATAGGCTGTGCTCACATTAACGCCCAATGAGCCACCCACACGGCCCAACTCATCGTCGTAGTGTACTGGGTAGCCTCCGGCGGCGGTAACGTTTAGGGCTTGAATGGACCCGACCATGTATCCTGCGCTGCCGCCTCCACCCAGAGTTACGCTGGCGAGAGGGGCATTGATGACGGCGGAGACAGCCCCATTGCCGCTGAGAGAAACGCTGGTTCCCGCCACATTTATTTGAACGGCCTCGGGAGGAATGCTGGTGGTAGCGCCATTCCCGATACCGGTTCCGCCAATGGAAACATTTCCTTGGACGTTAATGATAACGTAGCCAGACACCTGGATGGTACCCGAGTTTTGACTGAGACTAGCGATATCGTAGTAGACGGGGTGATAGGCGTCCGGCCCGCCAATCAGACTGAGCACTGGCGCGCCGCCTCCCTTTCCGCCGCCCGTCATGGAGATAGCGCCGACCTCATACGGATGCGATACCGATCCATTGCAAGTAGCGTCCATGCAGGGCGCAGACCAGGCCAAAGGCGGGGAATCAACGCCATTGGGCCAAGGTACATTGTTCCAAGCGGGCACCACGGCGGGCGGCAAAGTCTGAGTGGTACCGACGCCCATAGCATAAGCCGGGGCCGCTCCAGGGAAACCGGCGCGGAAGGTGGGAATGGGTGGAGGGGGCTTATAGGGTCCATTGACGACTTCCCCCGAAACATCGGCAACGGGTCCCGAAAATCCGGCGGTCCCGCATGGGAGGGTAGGATTGGAGCCAATCGTCACATTGCCTCCCACAGAGACGCCGCCTTTGAGGGTAACGCCGCCGTTCGCGCCAACGCCGGCCCCAGAGGAGATAACGTTGATTGCCGTGGTCGAGTCGCAGCCACCGGAAAGCACACTGGCGTTACCGCCACCATACGGCCCATAGGCCGAATTAAAAGCATCCGTGCAGGTGCCGGCGCTTCCGTTCATAGTGACAGAACAAAAACCATATAGCGCGTTGCCCCAGGTGGGGGTGTAAATTGGCTGGACGATGGCTTGCTCCTCCGCTACTGCCACAGTTGCGTTTGCAGCGGAATTTCCCGTCCAGATCGCCCGGGAGGTAATCAGCCAGGTTTCATCAGGGGTCGGGATATAGGGCGGATTGATGCCAGTGTTAACCGTCTGGTAGTTCAACAGATACATGTTGATTTTAAAATAACCGGAATCGGCGCCGGTCGCGGCGTCCGCGGTGATCCGGTTGTTAGTATAGGTTGCATCATTCAAGTCGGAAGCGAACGCCGCGGTCACCAGGCGGGGGACGGCTTCAGTGTCATTGATGTTGGGATAGTTGGTGGACCCCGTTCCGTTATTGTACCCGATCAGTTGAACTGCGCTATTAAGGGTTGCGCAGCCGGAGATGCACGTCACCTGGGAAGTGTTGGAAGTGTAAAGATTATACGGGCTACCGGTCGAAGTGACGGCGTAGTACGTAGACGCTTGCGCCTCGGTAATGGCGCTGTAGTGATTGCTGCGCAACCAGTTGATGGCTCTCTGTATCCCGGCTTTGGCGAGATAGTCCGCCTGCGTATCCAGCTTGTAGTTGTAGCTGGCAAAAGTCTCGGAGCGGGCGGTGAAAACAATGGAGGCCGCGAGCACGGAGAGCACCAGCATCGCCAGCATGACCAGGATGAGGGCCACGCCCTGTTGTGAGCGCAGCCGAAGTGCTGGATCGTCCTTCGGTTTTATAAATTGGGTATAAGGATTCTTTTCCATCGTGGGCAACTCCTTATGGGAAATAGTTCGCCGGGTTGGTCATGGGCAGGCTGGCCGGAATCAAAGACAAATATTTGCCTCCCCCACTGTTATTGACATTGTCCGAGGCGGTCAGGTTCAAGGGGCGAATCTGAGTGGCCATCGTGTACCAGGACACCACAGTGGTCTCCAAGCTCTTCGGGTTCACGGCCACACAAAGTGTAACCACAATTGTTCCAACTTCTGTGACCTGGTTGGGAACCACCCCCACTAGAACCTCGTCTGCAACGGGATAGCCGAATATAGGTTTGCCCGTAGGTCCGTAGCCCGAAACGCAAGGCTCGGCACTTGTACAATGGATGAGCACCTTCTCCACCATAGGAGAGGCTGGGGTGTTGACCTGCGCACCGGTGAGAGGAGGCGTCTCAAGCGCGTAAAAATTTACCGGGGTAATTGAACGGTACAAATTGTAAAGGCTGTATGTGTTCGCAGCCGCGCAAGCAACTCCGGGCGGCACGTAGGGAATGCAAACCGTTTGATTGGGCACCATTTGTGAAATGCTATAAACCACATAATTGATTGTTCCGGTCTGGTTGATATCCCCGTAAAGCTCGAGCCTCATGTCCGCTGATTCCGTATTGTCGTTCACTCCCCCCACAATGTGTATAAGGAGGCCGCCGCCGAAAGGCATTTTGAAACTTGCCACGGGAAAAGGGCCCACAGGGTCCGAGGGGTTACATTCTGGCGTCGTGTTGCGATTGTGGCACGCCGTGAAGATGCCTTGGATCTGATTGAGGCCTGGACATTCTCCAAAACCTGCGAGAACATCCCCTCCATTAGCCTGGTTGGAGGTCGATGTCACTTGTACAATCTCATTGTTTGGGCCCGTATCTACGGATACGTAGTCCCCAGGGGAAATACCAGTAATGTTGTTTAGAGTGATACATTGCGGCAAGGCGCTGGGTGGAACGCTGGTAGCAACGGGAGCAGTCTTGTTGGGATAGAAGTTCGGATTAAACCCAGCCTGGCCAATCTCCTGGGACATCACTTCCAGCGCGGCGCGGGCGCTCTGGTTGGATTCCGAAACTACTTCGTTCCCCTGAAACCGCTTTTGGGATTGCAAGATGAATGGAAATATCGCCGACATCAACAGGAGAATGATGAGGACGCTCACCATCATTTCGAGCAGCGAGAATCCGCCTTGGTTAGATTGTCGTCGGGCTATCCGCGACTCCCGGCAATTCGGTAACGATTTTTCCAAAGGCAGTTGCATAGCGGTCTCTCCCTCCCACCCTTTTATTGCGATACCCGCTCTTGTAGGGGCAGGTCTAGTGCCTGCCCTCTATCCTTGTTGCCGCGAAGTCTTAGCCCTAGAGGGCACCCTCCGTCAGTTGACGGAGGCGCCCATGCTAATTGGGATTCGACATGTAGCTGGTTAAAACCACCACAGGCTTGGGTGCCCCGGAAGAGTTCACGGCGGCCACGGACCATACCCCGACGGAGACTTGTTTTAGGGCCGGCCCTCCCGTCGCGGCAACATCGGTAATCTGCCACATCCGGGAGTAGGCAGGAGCTGAGCCATTGACCGTCGGACAGTCAGCCCCCGATATTTGGTTGCCGTTAATGTCCAGGAAGTCCACGTACCCCACGCTCAATCCGGTAGTCGGACAACTGGCAACCATGTTCACATCCACAGGCACTCCCCCCGCCAGCAACCCGGTGTTCCATGCGGACCCGGCGGTGACGTTGATCCCCGACGAGTTGCAGGGGAGTGCGTTGGTAGCAATACTCTGCGTGCAAGCGGTGAAGTTCGCGCCCCCGCTCGCCGCGCCCTCGGAGAGCAAGTATTCCATTTTGTCCTGCGCGAAGATGGTGGCACGCGTCACTTCCGTTCCCTGGTTCTTGTTGGTTACGGTCGCTTGAAAGATCAACGATCCGAGGCCAAAAACTCCGATAAGCGCCACTAAGACGGCGATCATTGCCTCGATCAGCGTAGTGCCCCGTTCCTTCTCTAAATGTCTCACAGCCCGCCCCCTTCATTCATGAACCTGCGCCCGATTTCGGACCTTTCAGTAGCGCCGACCTTCAGGTCGGCATCTGTCAGATTAGTCAATGTGCCGACCTGAAGGTCGGCGCTACCGGCCTTTCACCAACTTGCCTTGAAACTATCGGAGGCCCCAGGCAGTCCCGCCCCACATATAAGTCGATACGCGGCCGCCGACAGACACCACGACGGCATCAATGAGTTTGTTCTGTCCCTGGATATAAAGGACGGCGCCGCCGTTTGAGAGTGGATTTCCCGTATTATCCACCGGCGAACCCCGGGTGTTGAAGTAGATGTAAAAGGGATTGGTCTGGGCGGGACAGGCCGCAAGATTCGCGGAGATTGTCCCGGGATAAACACCGGCCGTGATGGTTGCGGGCGGGCATGTGAATAAGGTGTTTCCTTGCGCCAAATACTGGGTCCCGCCCTCCAATTGGGGCATTGCTGCCGTCACGGTGTATGGCTGGTAACCACTATTGCCTCCAGTGCAGTTTGCGTCAAACGCAGGCAGGGGAGGCGGTGAAACGCTGGCGTCCCCAGGGCCCGTATTGGGCGTATTGCCACACAGCCTCTCCATAACATAAGAAGTGGGGACAGTAGTGGTATCCACCACCAATCGATAGGGCGCGTACTGCGATGCTGACTTCATTCGGACAATGTTCAGGTAGCTGGAAAGAGCTGTCGCATCGGAGTGGAGTTTATAGCCTTTGATGGCTTCAATTCCCTGGGGCAGTGCGATAGCGGTGATAATGCCCATGATCAGCAGCACCACCAGGATCTCCATCAAGGAGAAACCTGCGCTTCCGTCTCGGCCAGGGGTCGAACGTGGTCCACGAATAATCCACTCTGTCTGGCTTGATTTATCCAAGTTTGCGCCTCCCAGGTACCGGATGAGGTCGTACCTTGGGCGGATGTTACTACGCAATTCATGCAGCCCGCAAGGGCTTTTTGAGCCTTCGCCCGAAACTGCGGAGAACAGATTACCCGTGTTTTCCTGTGAGCGAGTCATTTTTTCGACTAACAGGCCGCGCGAAAAAGCAGGCGCGGACCCACCCCGGACTCCAAACCAATACTACATCGGGCACATTAGTGACCAAACCCGGCGACTGGCTGTAACTGAATGAAAACAAGCAGCTAACCTATGATGCCTATAAATGGCATTTGTATTTACACAGTCGGTTTTGTAACCTTTCTACCCAAAGCGGGGAGTGAGCTGGGCTGAGGAGTCTTGGTTAATCGCCGCAAAAGTCTTTGGCACATTCAATCAATACTTCCGCGCACTGCGCGACCTCTGGCAAGTTGGCGTACTCCACCGTCGAGTGCATGCCTGCGCCCCCGGGGCCGAAAAGGACGCTCGCAGTTCCCGCCTCGTTGAGTAATGCGGCGTCGGTCCAAAAGCTCTGTGCCCCGAACTTTGCCGAAGGTCCGATGACTTTACTGGCGGACTCGATTAGAGATTGCGCGATGGGTGATTCGACCGCCGTCTCGAGGGCCAGCGCTGAGTAACCCATGGCGACACGCGCTCGAAATTTCTGCGGCCGATCGGAAAGGTTCGAGATAATTTCATCGAGCTCATTCTTGAAAGTCGAAGCGTCTTCTCCGGGGAGGAGCCGGCGCTCCACGCTCAATTTACAACGAGAGGGATAGCTGGACAGTTCCTGCCCTCCCGAGATGAGTGAGGCATGGACGGATGCGTGCCCGAGCAAAGGATGCCCGCCCGCGCCGTCCAGTTTTTCCTGAAGACTTTCAATCCCGCCCAGGACGCGGCCCATCATGGCAATGGCATCCAACCCATCCTGAGGGCGGCTGCCGTGCGCGGCCTTGCCCAAGGTTTCGATCTCCGCCCAGGCAAATCCTTTGTGCGCGGTCGCCACTTCGAGTCCGGTGGGTTCCATCACAATGGCGGCGTCCGTCGTGATTTCTTCGAGCAATGCGCGCGTGCCCGAACTCTTGAATTCCTCGTCGGCCACCGCCGCAATAATCAAGTCGCCGCGCAGACGTGGGCCTTCTGCAAGCGTCGCAACGGCCAGGAGCGCGGCGGTAATTCCCCCTTTCATGTCCTGGGCGCCGCGGCCGTACAGCCTGTTGTTCTTGATCTCAGCCGAGAAAGGGGCGCCCATGCCAGCCACGCCCACGGTGTCCAAATGGCCATTGAGCATCAAACTTCGCCCGCCGCCGCGGCCGCGCAAGACCCCCACGACGTTGGCGCGTCCGGGCCCCAACCTTTGAATCCGGGTTTTCAATCCTGCCGCGCGGAGAAAATCCGCCACGTAGGCGGCAATCTTTTCTTCGCCGCTTCCGCCGGGAACCAACTCCGGATTGATGGATTCAATCTTTACCAGGTCAGCCAGAATTGTAGTTAGACGATCAGAGTCGATCATAGATGTGCCCTTATTCTAACCAGGTCAGGAAAATGTGCAACAACTCGCGCCCGGCGAGCGCCGCCATGGGAACTGCGAGAACAAGCATCAACCGGCGAATCCGGATCCGGGCGTGCCGTTCGGGTGGGTGGCGATGGTGGTGAAATAAAGCAAAGAGCGTGGAAAGAGCAATCACAATGCCCGCAATGTAATAAAGCAACATTAGAATCAGAAAAGTGTCCGCTGTCTCTCCGGTACGATTGAACGCCCAGCTGGCGCCTGCAAGAGGCAGAAATGCTGCGGCATACAGGAGCAGCTTGAGTTTTTTCCGGCGCGCCAAAAACTGATTTTCTTCGGGGAAAACAAACTCAAAGTGAAGAATGGCAGGCGGCAGAAGAGCCAGGGCGATAGTGCGACAAATAAGCCGGCCTTGGAGAAACGCTAAACCAGAGCCGGTGATGGTCATCAGTTTTGCCGTCAAGATGGCTCCGCCCAAAGTCCACGGGACCTCGTGCCAGAAGTCGGTGACGCCATCTAAATCGCTCAGACTGGCAAACAGAACCATCAGAATCAAAGAGAGCATGTAAAGCGCGCGCGCAGGAGAATTGTGTGGCGCCCTCATCAGAATATAAGACGCCAATGCCACATAGAGCAGGATGCTGACGAGGGTGAGGGTTTGCGACCGCGCCGATCGGAACAAATCCTCGCCGTCAGTGGGAAAAACAAATGCCGCAAATGTCCGGGATTGCGGGTCGTAGAGACCATAGCGGACCCTCATGTATTGATCCCGCGACATTATGATCAGACCGTCCCGAGTTTGCTCGCGCGGCTCGAGGCGCACGCGGCCCAAAGCCGTCCGTGATCGCGAAGCGACGCCCTCCTGCTGCCACCCCCATTCAGTTTTCAGCCAGTTGCGCAGTGATTGCCGGGCATCGAAGGTCAGCCGAGATTGCGGATCGCGATAAAAATAGCTTTCACTGTCAGCCGAGAAAAAACCTCCGGGTTCGGCGTGATCGAGAACGAGATGGTCGGTGGAATTAGTCAGGTCATGAGCGACAGTCACGCCCGAACCATCACCACGTGAGTAGTAGATCTGATGGCTGTCCGCCGACCACAACCCCCATTCAACCTTGCCGGCGGCGGGGCATGTCCAGACAGTCTTGCCGGTTTGGGCGTCGATTACAGAGTTAAGAGGGAGAGGCAAGAAGATTCTCGTCCCGTCAGGGGATAATTGCGGCTGATCCATGGGAGAAAGACGCCAGCTCTGGTCTCCAGTGGCTAGCGGCTGAAGTTCCCCGCTCTGGATGTCCACTCGTTCCAGGACGACGCGAGGTCCAGCGCCGTTCAAGAAATACAATAATCTGCTGCCGGGCGACCAGAACAACGGCAAGGGCGCTTCAAGGCGGGTTCGCGATGGAAAAGGCAGGATTGCCGCGCGCGTTTGCAGGAAATCGTAGATTGAGATTCCCACGCTGTCCGATTCCCCTTGTACAAACGCGATCTTCGTCCCGTCGGTAGACCACCGGGGGGTCGCGTGGGAAAATATAAAGTCCTCGACACGAAGAAAGCGTCCGTCGCTGTTGGCGATGAGCACGGCACGGCTTCGATTCGAATTGACCACAGCCAGGTCCCCGGCGTTGGACCAGGAAATGGTTTCCGCGGAGAGGGAAAAACGAGCCACCTCCTGCCCGCTTATTTTCGAGATGATCAATTCAATTGGACCTCCGGGAACGGGCGGCAGAACTTCAATTGGATCAAAGTAGGCAAAATACTTGCCGTCAGGAGAAGGGACGGGCTGGCGTGAATTGAGAGGCGCCGAAAGATTGGCCCAGGTCAAAAGGGCTGAAAGCACGACCGCTGCCGCCCCTCCACCGTAGACGACCGGCCGCCATCCGAGCGTCCGCTCGATTTTTGAAATGGGCATTTTACCATCTCGATGGTAACTGAATTATAGCGTGCGTTGCCACAGGTGTAAACATGCCTTAAACAACTTCGGTTGGTTGCCGAGCCTCACAATTTCGAGTACTATCCACCGGTCAGATCATCAAAAGCTTTCACTTTTTGCGCGCCGGCACTTCTTTCCCCTATGGGAACATCAGCCCCGACCAGCCTTAAAGCTCCCCATCGCAAGCTGCATATTTTTTTCCGCCTGCTGATTTATCTTGTCTTCCTGGGTCTGGTAATTCTCGTGGCTGCGGTTGGATTCACTTACCGCAGGATCCGGCGGAGCCTGCCGCAACTGGATGGGACAATCGAGGCGCCGGGACTGGCGCAGAGGGTGGAAGTAAGAAGAGATGCGCGCGGAGTGCCCCACCTGCGCGCTCAATCGCTGGATGATTTGCTTTTTGCCCAGGGCTACGTCACCGCGCAGGACCGGCTATGGCAGATGGATCTCAGCCGCCGCCTGGCGTTTGGAGAGCTGGCTGAAATTTTCGGCGAGCGTCTGGTGCCAAGGGACGTTGAAAATCGTACTCTCGGCTTTCGCCAGGTTGCTCAGCGCGCCGCGGCCGAAATGGACCACGATACGCAGAATCTGATTGCCGCCTACACCCGAGGCGTCAACGCCTTCATCCAGTCTCACAAGGATTCTCTTCCGATTGAGTTTTCCCTTCTCCGCTATCAGCCCCGCCCGTGGGAAGCGGTCGACTCTTTCGGCGTCGCCCTGAACATGGCCAAGTCCCTAAACCTCACGTGGCCCGATGAGTTGATGCGGGAGCGCATTCGCTCCAGGGTATCACCCGAGATCTACGCGGACCTGTTTCCGGATCGCTCACCGATGGATCACCCGGTGGCCGAATCGGCTCCGCCTCCGTCCTCAGCGAAGCAACGCCAACAAAGTCTCAACGAATCGCCTTCCACGCTCGAAGCTCTCGATCCCATGCTGGCTTCATTGCTTCCGGCCCGCCGCGAAACTTCAGTGAGTCTGGGAAGTAACAATTGGGTTCTCAATGGGGCGCACACCCAATCCGGCAAGCCCCTGCTGGCCAACGACCCCCATCTGGGTCACACCGTTCCGAGCGTCTGGTACATGATTCATTTGAAGGCGCCCGGCTTCGACGTTTCCGGAGTAACCTTCGCCGGGCTGCCCCTGGTGGTCATCGGACACAACCAGCGAATCGCCTGGGGGATGACCAATACCGGCCCCGACGTCCAGGACCTTTACCAGGAAAGCTTTAATTTGCGCGACCCCAACACGTACCTCCACGAAGGCGAGTGGGTGAGGGCGGAGGTCAGACAGGAAACCATCAAAGTTCGTAAGGGCGATGATTACGTGTTGACGGTAAAAACCACCAGGCACGGTCCGGTGGTCTCCCATGAAGGGAACCGTGATTTAGCACTGCGATGGACCGCGCTCGAGCCGCACGCCCTTCGTTTCCCGTTTCTGAAAATCGACGCAGCCCAAAACTGGTCTCAGTTCGTTGAGGCGCTGCGCGACTTCACCGGTCCCATGCAGAATTTTGTTTTTGCGGATGTGGATGGCAACATCGGATACTACGCTCCAGCCTGGGTGCCCGTGCGCGGACAGGGCGACGGTTCCGTGCCCAGCATCGGCTCTACGGACGAAAGCGATTGGAAGGGATATATTCCGTTTGAGGGCCTGCCTCACTCCTACAATCCGGCGAGCGGGATGATTGCCACCGCCAATGGGCGTGTGGTCCCCGACGACTATCCGTATTTCATCACGCACAAATGGGATCCGGGGTATAGAACCGAGCGCATCTTTCAACTCCTCCGAGCAAAAAATCAGCTCACAGTCGCGGACATGCTCCGCGTGCAAACCGATATCCATGCGCTCCAGGACGAATGGCTGGCAAAACAACTTCTGAGTGCCGCTCAGGCCCACCCGCCTTCGAATCCTGACGTTCAGTACGCCTTGGCGCAACTCGAGAGTTGGGATGGTGAGGCGCGCGCCGATTCGGAGGCAACCCTGGTTTGCGAGGTCACGCGCAAAGCGCTATTGGAAAGAATTCTCAAACCGAAATTAGGCGACGATTTTTCCGGCTATAGCTGGTCCATGAGTTCGATATTTCTTCTGAATGTTTTGAGCAACAATTGGACTCGCTGGCTGCCGCCGGGCGACGCGGATTTTAACGTCACTATGATGGCGAGCCTGGAAGGAGGAGTGCGCGGAATTCCCTCCCTGGTTGGTTCAAACGATCGAAATGCATGGCGGTGGGGCCAGACGATTCCACTTACGTTCAACCATCCGCTAAGCAGCAGCTTGCCACTGGTGGGGCGCTACCTGAATGTGGGACCGGTGCCGCAGGCGGGGACGCAGACTACAGTGAAGCAGACCACACCGACAGTGGGACCCTCCATGCGCGTGGTGATCGACTTTTCCGATTTCGACAAGTCGGTCCAGAATATTACCCTGGGTGAGTCCGGACAGGTGATGAGCCCTTACTATAAGGACCAGTTTGATGCCTGGTATAACGGCCGAAGCTTTCCCATGCTGTTCAGCGATGGTGGTGTGGAAAGCGGGACCACGCATTTGCTGGTCCTCCAACCCGCAGGACGTTGACATTTTCAGTGGGAATCCCCGCGGCCTTAAAATCGGAAAACCAATCTGGCAATCAATTGGAAAAGAAAGGCTGGCCAAGGACACGGCCGATCTAAGAATAAATCTACCGCAATGGATCGCCACGGAAGGCATGGAGGAAAAATTGGGTCGCAGATTTCCGCATCGCTGCACAGCCATTCCATTTTGGACGCTAATCATTTTACTCACGCACTCTTTGATCGCACTGCCTGCGACCGGCCAAACGCGAGGGGCGCTCGAACTGAATTACCACCTGCATTTGGCGCGACCCACAACCCACCTGGTGGAAGTCCAGATCGATGTAGCCAAACTGAATTCACCTGCCCTTGATTTTGTTTTGCCCGCGTGGTCGCCAGGACGATACGCTATTTATGATTTTGCCAAGAACGTTCAGGAGTTTGAAGCGGTGGGTTCGCAAGGTCGCGCTCTCCATTGGACCCAGCCCGACAAGCAAACCTGGCGCGTGGATGCTCGCAACTCCGGGGGAACCGTCCGGGTGCGCTACCAGGTTTACGCCAATGACCTGAATGGCTCGTTCTCTCAATTCGATTCAGCCCATTTGAACTTGAACGGCGCATCCGTCTACATGTACGTGGAAGGGCACAAGGAGGATCCCCTCACTTTGACACTGGAAGACCTTCCGGAGGAGGCGCGAGCTTGGAAAATCATCAGCGGGTTATCATCTTTTCCCGAGATAAAGGCATTTTCAGCCGCCAGCTACGATCGCTTGATCGACTCCCCTCTGGAAGCATGCGGCGAGTGTTCCCTCACTGAATTTCGTGATCACGATAAAACTTTTCGGGTCCTCATCCACAATTACACAGCGGAACCAAGCGAAGCACCGGATGCCGCGAGCGGCTCTAAAGCCGTGCAAATGGCAGGAATGACGGATCAACTGAAAAAGCTCGTGCACTCCGAAATGGCGATGATGCCCGCTCCCGACTTCGATACTTACACTTTCATTTTCCACTTTGCGCCCGACATTTCCGCCGGCGACGGCATGGAGCATTTGAATTCAACCCAGATCATCACGCGCGGATCTCTTGATGAGGAAACCGCACAAGACGCGGTTGAGACCGCGGCGCACGAATTTTTTCACCTTTGGAACGTGAAACGCCTGCGCCCGGCCGCGCTCGGCCCCTTCGACTACACGCGCGAGAATTACACCCCCTCCCTGTGGTTTGCTGAGGGCGTCACCAGCTATTACGCCTACGTCCATCTTCTGCGCTCCGGCCTATGGAGCCGCGAAGTTTTTCTCAAGCACCTGGCGGATGAAATCCGCGAATTGGAGTTGGAACCCGGGCGCCCGCTGATGTCGGCGGAGAGTTCCAGCTTTCACGCCTGGTTTTACGACCGTGCGCCGCAAATGCAGGAAACCAATTTTTCCAATTCCACCATCTCTTACTACAACAAAGGCGCGCTGCTCGGAATGTTGTTGGATCTTAAAATTCGCTCGCGGACTCACGGACAGAAATCGCTGGATGACCTGATGCGCGCTCTGTACCAGAAATTCTACCTGGCCCCCGCGGCCACGAAATACGGGCCCGGTCGCGGTTACGAAGAGTCGGAGTTGCTGGAAGCGGCAAACGCCCTCACGGGCAGCGACTTCACCGGGTTCTTCGAGAAATACGTAGCGGGGACGGAGCCCCTTCCCTACGCGCAGACCCTCGCGCTTGCCGGGCTTGAACTGAACATGAACCTCGCTCCCGACGCCGCTCCTTGGATTGGCATTTCTGCCGATCAGGAAGACCGTGGGTTGCGAATCACCTCCGTGCGCCCGGGAAGCGAGGCCGACCGGGCTGGGCTAAGCACCGGCGATCTTATTCTTAACGTGGATGAGCTTTCGCTGGCCAGTGAAACTTTGAAGGATAGGCTGAAGATTTATCCTCCCGGCGCCGAAGTGCCCTTTACCATCGAACGATACAACCGGCAGGAAAGAATCACGGTGAAACTTGCTGCTCCGGTCAAAGATCAATATTCGATTGAGGACTTGCCGGGAGCGAGCGCCGAACAAAAAGTCATTGCTGACGCTTGGCTGCATGTTGGGGACTGAACCAATCCGAGTTCGAACCCGAGAAGATCATTACACTTTGAAAATCCTGGGAGTGGACGCTATGGCATCGGAACAAAAATTCTCGACCATCATGCGGTTGACCTTGCCGCTGTGCTTATGGATTTTCATGCCAGCATTCACCCATGCCTTGCGGGCGCAAGGCAGTCCCGACTGGACGGAGCCGTTTCCTGCCTACCGGGTAATAGGCAACATCTACTACGTGGGAAGCCGCGGATTAGCGTCGTATCTCGTCACCACGTCTGAGGGCGACATTCTCATCAACAGCAGTCTGGAAAGCTCGCCGCCGCTGATTCGTGCCAGCGTGGAGAAGTTGGGTTTGCGCTTCAGCGATATTAAGATTCTGCTGATCAGCCACGCGCACTGGGATCACTGTGCGGGAAGCGCCAAGATAAAAGAATTAACCGGCGCGAAGTACGTGGTGATGGACGCCGACGTGCCCGTGGTGGAATCGGGCGGCCGCACCGATTTCCAGTATGGGAGCAATTCGAGCAATCTTTATCCGCCGGCGAAAGTCGACCGGGTGTTGCACGATGGCGATGTGGTGAAACTCGGCGATACGAAGTTGGTGGCGCATCTTACTCCCGGACACACACGGGGCTGCACTACCTGGACCATGACGGCGCGCGAAGGAAGTCGCACCTACAACGTGGTGATCGTCGGCAGCCCGAACGTGAACCCGGGCTACCAACTGGTTCACAATTCAAAATATCCCGAGATCGCCAGCGACTACGAACACATGTTCCGCGTGCTTCGATCTTTGCCCTGCGACGTTTTTCTCGGCGCCCATGGTAGTTATTACGATATGGAAACCAAATACGCAAAGATGAAAGCTGCCGGCCCGAATCCTTTTATCGATCCCGAGGGCTACAAGAGTTATGTCGCCGAACGCGAGCACGCGTTCCGAACCGAGATGGCAAAACAGAATGCAGCTCCGTAGCGGCGGGTTTACCCCGCCATTTTCAGCGAAATTGCAATGCAGTGCCTTAGGAGGATAAAACGGCAAAGAGGGGCCGATAATACCGGGGCAACACATCTTGTTCAACAATAGAATGATCTCAAGACGCAGACCTGAAGGTCTGCGCCAGCCTGCCAATAAGCTACCCGGCCAGCGCATAATCTGGTAATCAGCAGTATGGCCGGGTGGGGATTTACGAAAGGGGGCGGCGGCAATCAAATTGGTTCTCAGGCCTTCGCACCCGCTTTTCTCTTGCGCAGGTAATAGGCGATAACGCCAGCGACCAGGGCGAGGCCAGCGGCAGCCAGCACAATCGAGTCAAAATCCTTCACCAGTTGGACCAGCCTGTGCCAATTGCTACCAAAGAAAAACCCAACACAACAGATAACCGTGGCCCAAATCACCGCGCCGCTGAAGTCAAAGGCGAGAAAACGAAGGTACGACATATTGAAGGAGCCGGCAAAAAGTCCGGAGAACATGCGCAGTCCGGTAATGAATCGCGCCACAAAAACCGCCCACTGGCCGTGCTTTAGGTAATAGGTTTGGGCTTTTTGGAAGTGCCGGGCGAAGAAGCCGAGCCGGCGGCGAAGCCACTCCACAAAGGCCTTGCCGCCATAATGCCCCAGGCAATAACCCAGGGTATCGCCAAGCGTGGCGCCGGCGATTCCGGTAACGATGGCGCGATCGAGATTCATTTTCCCTTCGTGGGCGAGAAACCCGGCGAAGAGCAGAACTGTTTCGCCCGGCACCGGCACTCCGCCGTTTTCCAGCATGACGCCAAAAAAAATCACCCAATACCCGTATTGGGCAAAAAAGTTAGAGAGGGTTTGGAAAATGGTGTCGGCCACAGTCGGAGACATTATGCACGAAGAGCGCTCTGGCAGGGTAGTGCCTCGATTTGACTTTTCAGCTCGTCAAACGCGGCGCGTGTTGGAGACTCGAAGGCGCGTAAATCAGGCGAGTAGGAACCCCTCATCCGTCTCGCCGCGGCGAGCCACCTTCACCCCTCGGGAGAAGGCAGACTTTGTCAGCGCGCTCAGCCACGTCGGTTCAGCCAGGCAGGGGTTTGTGCTTCGGCGGATGCATGATAAAATACTGCGATAATGCGGGAACCCATACTTCAGCGGCTGGAAAAGCGGATTGTGGTGTGCGACGGCGCCATGGGCACCATGTTGTATTCCAAGGGCATTCCCTTGAGCCGTTGCTACGACGAGCTGAATTTGACTTCGCCGCAACTGGTGAAGGATGTTCACCTTGGCTATGTGAAGGCCGGGGCCGAGATGCTGGAGACCAATACGTTTGGCGCCAACCGCTTCCGCCTTGAAAAACCCGGGCTGGCAGAAAAGGTGCGGGAGATTAACCTGGCCGGCGCCCGTCTGGCCCGCGAGGTCGCAGGGGAAGACCTTTATGTGGCCGGAGCCGTCGGCCCGCTCGGCGTCCGCATCGAGCCACTGGGTCCCACTTCGCTCGATGAAGCGCGAGAAGCTTTCCACGAGCAGATTGCTGCCTTGGTGGAAGGCGGTGTTGACCTGATCATTGTAGAAACCATGAGCGACTTGCAGGAAGCTCACCAGGCCCTGCTGGCCGCGCGCTCTGCGGCGCCATCTCTCCCCGTGGTTGTGCAGATGACGATTCAGGATGACGGTTCGACGCCCGCCGGCACTTTGCCGGAAGACTTCACACGGAAGCTCGACGAATGGGGCGCCGACCTGATCGGCATCAACTGCAGTGTGGGACCCGCCACCGTGCTCGAGACGATGGAACGGATGGCCCCGCTGACCACGCGGAAACTTTCCGCCCAGCCCAACGCCGGACTGCCGCGGACGGTCGAGGGTAGGAATTTTTATCTCTGCTCGCCGGAATATATGGCGAATTTCGCGCGCCGGTTTATCCAGGCGGGAGCGAGACTGGTGGGCGGCTGCTGCGGAACGACTCCCGAACACATCAAAGCCATCAAAGCTGCTGTCAAGTCGTTGAGCCCCAATCCCGCCCGTACGGTGGTGGCGGTTCAGGCCGCGACGGCCCAGGCCTTAAAGCCAGTGCCGATGGAAGCGCGTTCGCCCCTGGGTGAGAGACTGGCTCATGGAGATTTTGCCGTTCTGGTGGAAGTTGTCCCGCCCAAGGGATGCGATCCGGCACGTGAAATTGAAGGGGCGCGCTATGTGCGGGAGCAGGGGGTGGATGCCGTCAACGTTCCCGACGGCGCCGGCGCCACTGCGCGCATGAGCGCACTAACCCTGGCGGCCATTTTACAAGACCGCGTGGGCGTGGACGTACTGCTGCATTTCTCTTCGCGCGACCGCAACGTGCTCGGAATCCAATCCGATCTATTGGGCGCTCATGCCCTGGGGCTAAGAAACGTGCTGGCGTTGACCCGCGACACCACACAGTTCAGCACTAACCCCGAATCACAAACGTTTGATGTCGACTCCATCGGACTGGTAAACGTCCTGAATAATTTGAACTGCGGCCTGGACGCAGGCGGAAATCCCCTGGGGACGCAGACCAGCTTCCTGATCGGTGTAGGCGCCAACCCGCAATCGGAAAATATGGAAAGAGAGCTCCGCCGCTTCGAGTACAAAGTGCAGGCGGGCGCGAATTTTGCCCTGGCTCTCCCTGTGTTTGACGTGGCGAAACTGGAGGCGTTCCTGAAACGCATCCAGCCCATAACCGGAGGACGCTTTCCCGTGCTCGCCGGTATTTGGCCGCTCACCAGCTTTCGCAATGCGGAATTTTTGAATAATGAAGTTCCAGGGATTACAATCCCTTCAGCCATCATGGAGCGCATGCGCAAAGCCGATACGGGAGACAAAGCGCGCGCGGAAGGCGTGAAAATCAGCCAGGAAGCCTTGCTGGAGATCCGCGACATGGTGCAGGGCGTTCAAGTCGCCGCGCCCTTCGGCCGCTACGCCATGGCGGTGGAAGTGGCACAGGTGCTGAAAGAAAGTTTGAAAGCGAAAGGATGAGCTTAAAAGGTAAAAGGTAAAGGGTAAAGGTTGAAAGTTAAGAGTTGAAGAGGAAAGTATTCTGGTTAAAATAGGTCATCGTCGGTTGGATACCATTCAAACTCAGTATGCGGTTGCGCTTGGATTCCCGCCTTCGCGGGAATGACCTTGGGGAGACAGACTCTCCTAAGTTCCTGGTCCATCATATGAGCACTCACAACCTTATAGAATTCGTCTTTTGACCTTTAACTTTTAACCTTTAACTTTTGTAGATATGAATCAACCAGCTAAAGTTGGAAAAACCGAATCATTCGAGAAAAACCTCGAGCGGTTGGACGCCGTAGTCCAGCAATTGGAAGACGCCGATCTTCCGCTCGAAAAGGCCCTCCAGCTTTACGAGGAAGGGATGAAACTCTCTGAGGTTTGCCAAAAGCAATTGGAAGAAGCCGAAGGACGAGTGGAAATCCTGATGAAACGCGCGGGCGGCAAAATGACAGCCGAACCATTTGAACCTGAGGAGAAGGAAACCTCTTGACCGTTGCGACTTCAGAATCCATCCAGCATTACCTGAGTGAGCAGCGCCTGCGGGTGGACGCGGAACTGAATCGCCTCGTGCCTGGGGCGGAGGTTTATCCGCCTTCCATTCATCAGGCCATGCGCCACTCGGTATTTGCCGGCGGCAAGCGTCTGCGGCCCATTCTTTGCGTGGAATCGGGGCGTCTGTTTGGCGGCAATGAAGAAAGCTTGCTTCGCCTCGGCAGCGCGCTCGAATTAATTCACACCTATTCCCTGGTCCACGATGACCTTCCCGCGATTGACAATGACGACCTCCGGCGCGGCAAGCCCACATGCCATCGCGCCTTTGGCGAGGCGACGGCCATCCTGGCTGGGGACGCGCTCTTGACGCTCGCCTTTGAAGTGCTCTCCATGCCCGGACCAAACGGCGTGGGGGCGCATGAGGATGCTCGCAAGTTGCGCGTGATCTACGAAGTCTCGCGCGCCATAGGAACCAGGGATGGAATGGTGGGCGGTCAGGTGGTGGACATCGAGGCAACGGGGGAAAAGGCCGGCAGCGCGACGCTCGATTACATCCATTCCTCCAAGACGGGAGCGCTCATTCGCGCCGCGGTCCGCTCCGGCGCCATTCAGGCGAATGCACCCGAAGCAGACCTGGCTCGCGTGACTGTCTATGCCGAAAAAGTCGGGCTGGCTTTTCAGATTGCCGACGATTTGCTGGACGTGCAGGGCTCCAGCGAATCGCTGGGAAAAACTCCGGGCAAGGATGGGCGGGAGAACAAACTCACCTATCCTGCTTTGCATGGTATGGAAGAATCGGCGCGAGTCGCCAAGCAGTTGGTCCGCGAGGGCATCGATGCTTTGGAATCCTTTGGTGCCCAAACGCAAAGACTCCGCGAAATTGCCGAATTTCTGATTGCGAGGAACTCTTGATGGATTATCAATACTTGATGAAAATCGATTCGCCCGACGACCTCAAAAAGGTCCCGCGCGAGGACTTGCCCAAGGTCGCGCTGGAATTGCGGGATTACCTCATCACGGTCGTTTCCCAGGTGGGCGGCCATCTCGCTTCCAGCCTTGGCGCCGTGGAATTGACCCTGGCTCTTCACTATCTGTTCGACACGCCCAAGGACAAGCTGGTTTGGGATGTTGGCCACCAGGCTTATGGTCACAAGGTTCTTACCGGACGGCGCGATCGTCTGCCCACAATTCGCCAATACGGCGGCATCTCCGGCTTCCCTGTGCGCGACGAGAGCCCCTACGATACTTTTAACGTGGCTCATGCCGGCACGGCGATTTCGGGAGCGCTGGGCATGGCCGTGGCGCGCGACCTCAAGAAAGAGGATTTTTACGTGGTCGCGGTAGTGGGAGACGCGGGCCTCACCTCGGGATTGGAACTTGAAGGCATCAACAACCTGGGGACGCTCCAGAAAAAAGTGTTGGTGATCTTGAATGACAATGAGATGTCCATTTCGCCCAACGTGGGCGCCATCGAAGGCTATCTCAATCGCGTCGTGCATGGCCAGGCTTACCACCGCCTCACTCAAGATGTGGAAAAAATGATTCTGGCCGTTCCAAGGCTCGGGCCTCGTTTGTTGAAACTTTCCAAGGACCTGGTGGAGTCCGCCAAGACTGTGCTCATCCCCGGACTCGTGTTCGAGGAGTTGGGATTTGATTACGTCGGTCCGATCAATGGACACAACCTGGAAGAGCTGATGACTGTAATAGAAAAAGTGAAAGACAATCCCAAACCAACGCTCCTCCACATCGTGACCCAAAAAGGCAAGGGCTATCCCCACGCGGAACAGCTCCCGGTAAAATTCCACGGCGTCACCCAGTTTGACGTCTCCACTGGCGCGTTCCATAAGGCTCCGGCCAAGGCGCCCAGCTACACCGCCGTCTTTGGCAAGGCCATGTGCGATCTCGCCGAGCAGGACTCCCGCGTGGTGGGCATCACGGCCGCCATGTGTGAAGGCACGGGGCTGGACGAATTCTCCAAGCGCTTCCCTGACCGCTTTTTTGACGTGGGCATCGCCGAGCAGCATGCTGTGACTTTTGCCTGCGGACTGGCTTGCGAAGGCATGCGGCCCGTGGCAGCGATTTATTCCACCTTCCTGCAACGCGCTTACGACCAGGTAATCCACGACGTCTGCCTGATGCACCTGCCGGTTTCGTTCGCGCTTGATCGCGGAGGCATCGTGGGCGCGGACGGTCCCACCCACCACGGCCTGTATGACCTCGCTTACCTTAATGCGGCGCCCGGCCTGGTGGTGATGGCGCCCAAGGACGAAAACGAGCTTCGCCAGATGCTCTATACCGCCGTCATGTCGGATGGACCGGCCGCTTTGCGTTATCCGCGTGGCAATGGAATCGGCATCGCGCTCGATCCTCAATTCAAGAAATTGGAAATCGGCAAGGGCGAAATCATTCACGAAGGCGGCGATATCGCCATCCTCGCCCTCGGCAGCATGGTTTATCCCTGCCTGGAAGCGGCGGCCAAACTGGAGGCATTTGGAATCCGGGCCACGGTGATCAACGCCCGATTCATGAAGCCTCTGGACGAAGAACTTTTCTCCGTCCTGGCGGCGGAAAAACAGTTTCTGGTGACCGCCGAAGAAGGCACTGAAGCGGGTGGTTTTGGCGCCAGCGTGGCGGCGCTTTTGCAAGACCGCCAAATACCCGCCAGCATCCTTCGCATTGCCGTCCCGGACCGCATCATTCCCCACGGCGCGCCCAACTTGCTGCATGCCAAATACGGTCTGGATGTGGACGGCATCGTAGAAAAAATCCGAACCTTTGCGGGCGAGTCCAGGGTTCATCCGGAACCGAAGTATCGATCCATGCCCAGGCCATAATCCCGTCCCGTTGGTAAATGGTCAATTTGGTTTTGTAGAGGCGAGTTGCGGGGACCCCAAGTCGTGCTTGGGGGTTCGCCATGTGGCGGGGTAAAAGCCGCCTCTGCGTCGAGCTGACCAACTACCCGAAGTCAAAAACCCCTTTCGGACATCCTGCCGGGTGTGGTAGAGTGAGCGAAGAAAAGGCGAATGAAGGCCGGCTCGAATTTCCAGGGGGTCCTAGCGTGCAATCAGATACCAACTTACTGCTGGCAGGAACGATCTCCACCGTGCAAGGCGCGCTTGATGAGATTCGGGATAAGACTTTTGCGGGAATTAAGCACGGTTCAACCCTCCCCACCCACGGAGGCGTCACGGCAGCCAAACATTTTCCCGCCCGCCCGGCGCAATTCGCTCCCTTCCCAAAATCAATTCCTTCGCGGCTTCAGGAGATTTTGAAAGCTCGCGGAATTGAGAACCTTTATACGCACCAGGCGCGCGCCATGGAAATCGCCAATGAAGGCAAAAACCTGGTGGTGGTCACGCCCACCGCTTCGGGAAAAACTCTCTGCTACAACCTTCCGATCTTAAGCGCGCTGGTTGAGAATCCCGAGGCGCACGCACTTTATTTGTTTCCCACCAAAGCGCTGGCCCAGGACCAGTTGGTGGAGTTAAACCGCTGGACGGAGAAACTGGGCGACGAGGTGCGCACGTTCACCTACGATGGCGACACGCCCCAGGACGCGCGCCAGGCCATCCGCGCGCGCGCCAACCTGGTGATCACCAACCCTGACATGCTTCACGCCGGCATTTTGCCTCATCACACCAAGTGGGAGCGCATGTTTCAGAATTTGCGCTACGTGGTCATTGACGAGCTGCACTATTACCGCGGGGTTTTCGGCAGCCACCTCGCCAACGTCTTACGCCGGCTTAAACGGGTTGCGGCTTTTTATGGAAGCCGCCCGCAATTTATTTGCGCCTCAGCCACCATCGCCAATCCTGCCGAACTCGCTCATCGAATCATCGAGGAAGATGTCGCCTTGGTCGACGAGAATGGCGCGCCTTCGGGCGAAAAATACTTCGTCCTTTACAACCCGCCCGTGGTTAATCCCCAGCTCGGCATCCGCCGTTCTTATTTGAATGAGACCCGCCGCGTAGCCCGGGCATTTCTCGAGCGCAATTTGGAAACCATCGTTTTTGCCAACAGCCGGCTGGCCACCGAAATTCTGGTGACTTATCTCAAGGAAGATTTTGCCGGCGGCCCGGCCGGTCCCGAGGTGATTCGCGGCTATCGAGGCGGCTACCTTCCGCTCGAGCGGCGCCAGATTGAACGTGATTTGCGCGATGGCCGCCTTCTGGGCGTGGTGGCGACCAACGCGCTCGAACTGGGCATAGATATCGGCTCGCTGGACGTCGCCGTGCTGGCGGGATATCCGGGAACCATCGCCTCCTCGTGGCAGCGGGCGGGACGGGCTGGCCGGCGCCAGGGCGGGTCCGCCGCGGTTCTGGTTGCCTCCAGCGCGCCGCTCGACCAGTTTATGGTGCAAAATCCGGACTTCTTTTTCGGCCATTCGCCCGAACACGGGTACGTCAACCCGGACAATCTCCACATCCTGCTGAACCATTTGAAATGCGCTGCGTTTGAATTGCCTCTTCGCGACGATGAGAGTTTCGGCGGGCTGGATATGAAACGCCTTTGCCAACACCTGGAGGAGTTGCACTTCCTCCACCGGTCGAGCGACGGCTGGCATTGGATCTCCGAAAGTTATCCCGCCGATGCCATCAGCCTGCGCTCCATCTCCTCGGATAATTTCGTCATTGTGGATAACACCGGCGAACCGCGTGTGATTGGGGAAGTCGATTTCTCGAGCGCGCTCACCACCGTCCACGAAAAAGCGATTTACATCCAGGACGGCCAGCAGTATCACGTCGAACGCCTCGATTATGACGACCGCAAGGCCTACGTTCATCGCGTGGAGTCGGAGTATTTCACCCAGGCGATTTCCTACACCAAGATCAAGGTGCTTGAGATTTTTGAGTCGGCGGCACTCAAGAGTGAGGGGGCGGAAGGCGGGAGTCAGGAGTCGGGAGTCAGGAGTCAGATTAAAGGAGAAGAGAAGGCCAAAAGTGGCGATGGACAACTGGCCACGGACCACGGACAGCTCGATGAATTGATCCGAAAGCAAAAATCAAGAATCGAAAATGCCAAGAACCACGGCGAAGTGCAGGTGAACACACAAGTCGTAGGCTGGAAGAAGGTGAAATTTGGGACTATGGAGAATGTCGGCTCGGGTCAATTGTCCCTGCCTGAGCAGGAAATGCATACCACAGCGTTCTGGCTTACGATTTCCCATTCCATGCTGGAAGGGCTCCCTTACACCAGCATGGAACGGCAGGATGGCGTGAATGGGCTCGCCAACGCGATGCAGGCCATTGCCACGCTTCTGTTGATGTGCGACGCTCGCGATTTGGGTGTGGCGGTGGGAGAAAATGAAGAAGGAAGTGAGGTGTCAGGAGTCAGGTCCGATTTCAGGACTCCGATGGAGTCCATCGGACTCCAGTTATCGGAGAGTCAGAATGAGGAAGGCAGGACAGCTGAAAATGACTTGGGATCCTCAATCGCAAATCGTAAATCGAAAATCACAAATCCCCGAAACCCAATCTTTGAGCCCAACGTCTATTTATATGACAAATATCCCGGCGGCGTAGGTTTCAGCGAACCCCTTTTCAGGATGAGCTCCAGCTTGCTTGCGAATACCAGGAAATTGATTGAGAATTGTCCTTGCCTTACGGGATGCCCGTCGTGTGTCGGCCCTCCGGGAGAGGTGGGGGAACGCGGAAAAGAAGTGGCGTTGTCGATTTTGAAAAAACTATTGTAAAATCCGCAGCTCATAGCCAGCAGCCGGTTGAATTTGGCCTGGGCGAATGGAGTGATGGGACGAACTGAGGCAGTGGTTGACCTTCGATGGCCTCATGACTCAATTCGGGCCATGGCTCAGTCTCGCAATCACTCAAAGGCTGAATTGAATCACATCAACACTGGATTTCATGATTTGATTTACGGAGGGAAATAAAATGTTTAAAGCTAGGTATAAGCTCGTCGCTTGGACCGCAATCCTTTTGATCCTGGGTTTCTGCAACGTCGTGACGGCGAGAGCGTCTGACGCTGCAACCATCACCGAAGAAAAGCCGCACGATATTCTGGAAAACATCAAGTTTCGCAACCTTGGCCCTGCCGTAGGCGGCGGACGAGTAACCTCGGTCGTCGGAGTGCCGGGCCAGCCCAATCTCTATTATGCCGGTGCCGCGGCGGGCGGAGTTTTTAAGACCGTGGACGGCGGACTTTCCTGGAAGCCGATCTTTGAGAAAGAACCCGTGGCATCCATCGGCGCCATCGCCCTTGCGCCCTCCAACCCCAACTTGATCTGGGTCGGCACGGGCGAGGCGAATATCCGCAATGACGTGGTGACCGGCCACGGAGTTTATTTCTCACCGGACGCGGGCGCCAGTTGGAAGTTCATGGGTTTGGGCGACGTAGGCCAAATCTCGACGGTCATTGTCAATCCCACAAATCCGGAAATCGTCTTTGTAGGCGCTCTGGGTCACGCCTGGGCGCCCAATCCCGACCGCGGCGTTTATCGCACCACGGACGGCGGCAAAACATGGCAGAAAGTTCTATTCGTCGATGACAAGACGGGCGTGGGCGACATGATTATGGACCCGGAAAATCCGATGGTCCTCTTTGCGGGCATGTGGCAGGTGCAGCGCTTCCCCTGGACGCTGGAGAGCGGCGGGCCTTCCAGCGGCATCTACCGTTCCACCGACGGAGGCAGCACTTGGAAAAAGTTAACAGAAGGAATGCCCGAAGGCGTGTTGGGCCGCATTGGCCTGGCTGCTGCGCCGAGCAACCCCAATCACATTTACGCCCTGATTGAAGCCAAGAAGGGCCGGCTTTGGGATTCAATTGACCTCGGTGACCACTGGAAGCAGGTAAGTGACAATCATATGCTTACCGTCCGGGGCTTCTATTTCTCCCATCTTTTTGTGGCCCCGAATAACGAAGATAAAATTTACTTCCTCTCCTATTTGATCGCCGAATCCACCGATGGCGGCAAGACGGCGCGACCCATCAGCCGCGCCGTTCACCCCGACCACCACGCTCTGTGGATCGATCCCCAAAACCCCAATCGCTTGATTGAAGGTAACGATGGCGGAGTTTATATATCTTCCGATGCCGGGCAACACTGGCGCTATCTGGACAATCTGCCCATCGAGCAGTTTTACGCTGTAGCCGCTGACGATCACACGCCCTATAACCTCTGCGGCGGTTTGCAAGACAACAATGCCTGGTGCGGCCCCTCCAACAGCTTGGGGCGTGGAGGGATTAGCGGTTTTGATTGGATGACCGTTGCCGGCGGTGACGGCGAGTACGCCGTGCCTGCCCTGGGTTCCTCAAATCTTGTTTATGTGGATTCGCAAAACGGAAGCATCGCTCAACTCGACAGCCAGACGGGATTGACCCACCGCATCCGGCCCTATCTTAACGGAGTGGAAGAATTCCCCCTCTCCGATCTGAAATATCGCTTCAACTGGACATCGCCCATTGATGTTTCCCGCACCGACCCCAACGAGGTCTACCTGGGCGGCAATGTTCTTTTTAGGTCCACGGACGGTGGGACCCATTGGAATGCGATTAGTCCCGACCTGACGCGCAACGACAAGAGCAAACAGGCCATCCCGGGCGGCCCCATCGAATACGACATCAGTGGGGCCGAAACGTACGACACCATACTTTCAATGTCCATTTCTCCGGACGACCCCAAAGTGATCTGGGTGGGTACGGACGACGGTTTGGTTCAGGTCACCCGCGACGGAGGCCAGCACTGGACCAATGTTACGGCCAACATTCCCAAGCTTCCGGAATGGGGACGAATCCAGCAAATTGATGCCGGACCGTTTTCCGCCGGCACGTGTTACGTGGCCGTGGACTTCCACGAGACCGACAACAACCACGCCTACGTTTTCAAGACGCACGACTTTGGGCAATCCTGGACGGCTATTTCAAAAGGCCTGCCCGACGACCAGCCGGCCCGCGTGGTTCGCGAGGATCCGAACCACCGCGGATTTTTGGTGGTAGGCACGGACACCGGGCTCTTCTATTCTTCCAACGACGGCGAGGAATGGAAATCATTGAAAAGCGATTTCCCCACCGTCCCTATTTACGATTTGAAATTCATTAAGAGCACACACGACCTGGTGGTGGCCACACATGGCCGGGGCCTGTTTGTGCTGGACAACATTACCCCGCTCGAAGAATTGACCCCCCAAGTTGCATCGGAAGATTTTCACCTGTTCCCCATCCAGACGGCGCGCCGTTGGCACACCTGGAATAAACATGGGTTCGCCTCGGGTGGGTATGTCGCACCTAATCCGCCTGAAGGCGCGAGCATTGATTACTACTTGAAGTCGGAAATCAAGGACAAACCGGCGGAAGCCGGGGCGGAGGCAAGAGGGCGGCGTCCGGGAATGCTGCCGGGGCAGGGACCCGTCAAAATTACCATCACGGATGCGGACGGTAAATTAGTGAATACTTTGCACGCCCCCGCCAAGCAGGGCTTCAACCGCTTTTCCTGGAGATTGGATTACGAAGGTCCCACCAAGCTTGCTTTCCTTCCGCCGAATCCGCAAGAAGAGGAAAATCCATTCTTCAACCGCAACGCCGGGCCGCCAGTCACGCCCGGAACTTACAAGGTGACGGTCACTGTCAAAGGTCAAAGCCAGACGCAAACCGTCCAAGTGGAAGCCGATCCACGCTTTCATGTGGATAAATCTGTTTTCGAGGCTCAGACCAAAGCTGGCCTTGAAGTTCGCGATGAAGTATCCGCGCTGAACCGGGCGCTGAATCGAATGGAAAGTTTGCATGCACAAGTAGGCGCTCTGGAAAAAGTTCTGCAATCAAGCGGCGAGGGGAGTGAAGAAATCACTCCGGCTGCCTATCGGCCCGTGCTTGAGCAGGCCCGCTCGCTCGACAAGAAGCTGAGGAAACTTGAAGAGGACGTTTACAACACCGAAATTCAGCCCGCAGGCGAGGATGACATTCACTATCTAGCCCGCTTCCATGACCGCCTGGAAGGGATATCGCGCGGGGCTTTTATGAACTACGACCAGCCGCCGAGCGACCTTACTTTGGAGGAAATGGCCACGCTGAGGAAGGAACTCGATACCCACTTGCAGGCGTTCAACGATTTCCTCAAGACGGACGTGACCACTTTCAACAAGATGGCGCTGGAAAAAGGCGCCAACACTCTCTTCGCCGGCGATACCATCGAGATTAAAGGCGGAAAGGTAGAGGCGGCGGGCGCTGCCCAAGCAGCAGGTGGAGGCGGCTCCAGTCCCAGATAAAAAGCAATTCGGAGACGCCGGTCAACACCGTCCGCGACTGCCCATTGCGCCAGCCGAATTATGCTGATTCTCGATGTTGGTTGCGGAAAGAAAAAACAAGACCCGCATGCCATTGGCTTGGATCGCCAGCCGGGATCTTCGGCGGACATTTTGTGCGAGCTGGCCCGCTTCCCCTGGCCGGTTCGGGATGGCTGTGCGGACAAAATTTTTCTCTCCCACTTTCTCGAACACCAGCACGACATCCTTCGTGCCATGGCGGAGGTGCACCGAATTGCAAAACCCGGCGCCGAGGTGGTGATTGTGACGCCCCACTACACATCGCCCGATTCTTATACCGACCCGACTCACATTTTCCACCTTGGATTTCACAGTTTCGATTATTTCGAGCAAGACAGCTTTCAGGACTTCACTTATCACGCCGGCGGATTTCGGATCATCGAGCGCCGATTAACCTTCGGCGGAAACTTTCTGCTTGATAATCTGGGACGGGCGTTCGCGGCCATTTCAATCGATTTCTATGAAAAACATCTGGCCTGGATTTTCCCGGCGCGAAATCTTTTTTGCCGCTTATCCGTTTCGAAATAGACATGCCTGCATCTTCGGCCAGGGGCAGGCAGACTGATCCAATGAATCTGGAACAAAAACTCGCCCAGCTTAAAAAAGGGACACAAAAAAACGACGGCGAAACCGAACTCGAGCGCCAGCTTGAATTGCTGCAACGTGTGGGCGCCAAAGTGAAGGGCTCGGGGATCGTCCAATTGGGCGCGCCCCTCCCAGCCCAACGCATGCCGAAAGGAATTGAGGTCTATGTGGACGGCGGCATTGAACAAAACACGCGCGGCGAGTATTTTCTTGCGCGCCAGGCGCTCCCATTTGGCCGGCCCTACGGCAAGCTTCGTATTGGCGACCTCACGACCACGGATTTACAGACCCTCAACATGTTCCTGGCCGGCGCCACTCTGCCCGAAATTTCGCGCCTGATTTTTCTCGACACCGAAACCACCGGCCTTGCGGGTGGAACGGGGACATGCGCTTTTTTGATCGGCTTGGGTGCGGTCGAAGGCACTCAATTCGTAGTACGCCAATTCTTCCTTCGGGATTATCCCGAGGAGGCCGCCATACTTGCCGCCCTCGCCGAAACCCTCAAGCCCTTTGACGGCATCGTCACCTTCAACGGCAAAACGTTTGACCTACCCCTGCTCGAAACTCGTTATGCGTTGGCCCGCATGAAATCCCCCTTTGCCCGCCTGCTCCATTTGGATCTGCTCCATCCCGCGCGGCGCCTGTGGAAACTCCGCCTCGCTAGTTGCAAGCTCGGCCACCTGGAGAGTGAGGTGCTGGGCGTCCACCGCGAAGGTGACGTGGACGGCTCGGAAATTCCGGGGATTTATTTCGACTACTTGCGCACCGGCAACGCTCGGGGACTTCAACCGGTCTTCTATCACAATGCGCTGGACATCATTTCGCTTGCCGGCCTGACGGTGGAAATGGCGGAAGTGATTGCCGCCCAGGTTTCGGCCCCTGAGGAGTCACGAAGCAGGCAAAGCGCCAGCGTGACTTCCAGTATCGACCTATTCAGTCTCAGCCGGATCTTCGAACGCTCCGGCGCTCAGGAACTTTCATTATCCACCTGCCGGCGGGCCCTCGATGCCGGCCTTCCTCAGCCCATTGAGACGCAAGCGTTGTGGCAACTTGCCTCTCAACATAAACGCCGGAGTGAGTACGAACGGTCGGTTGAAATCTGGACCGAGATCACGCTGCGGGAGGAACCTTTCGCTCTTCGAGCCTTGGAGGAACTTGCCATCCATTATGAGCATCGTTTGCGCGACGCTGAAACCGCGTTGGATTTCACCCTGCTCGCCTTGGGGCGATTGAACTCCGGGCCCGGAGGCGGCCAGCATGGCAAATTTTCCCACCGTATGAAAAGACTGCGAAAGAAGATTGGTGATAGGAAGCCGGGGCTTGGAATTGGGAGAAATCGAGGGGGCGAACTTACGCGAGGCGTTGATCCCATGGATCAGAAATCATTCGTCTGAAATCTCGTCGGCGGAAAGCGACTTAAGAACCACTTGCTTCCGCTCCACACTCTCTTCGCACGAGTCTCCCTTCACGGTAATGACTTGGAGCTCCCCGACCAGGCGAAGATAGTCCGCGTCTTTCTCCTCGTGACCGGCGCCGCGCTCAATGGCGCCGCTGAATCGGTAGTATTTCCGGTGAATCTCCGCCGTCTTGAACTCCACATGGTCGTCTTTGCGCGTGCCGATGGTGAGACTGTAACTGAGAACGGTGTCGGACTCATCATCATTCTGGTACACATCAATCTGACCTTTCAGCTTTCCTTCTTCCTCATGAACCAGCAAAGTATCGTCGGGGCCCAGGAAATGGAATTCAGTGTTGATCTCGTCGATGTCCGATTTCAGCATCGCCGGCATCAACACACTCATCGCGCAAAAAGCTAGGGGGGCGATGGAGAAAAACAGCGTCCATCGCCACGGGGCCGCGCCCCGGCGGGATCTTGAATATCTCGAATGAGAAGTCATAAGTTGGCCCGGGTTAATTCTTTGTTTACGAATCTCCCCAGCTTGTCCGCTTTGGTTCGATTGATGCAGCCGATCTATGCATTGAACGGCCGGATTTAGTTTATCCTCCCCGGCCCCGCCGGGCAAGCTTGGTCCTTGCCGGCATTCCGTCGCTTGACATAGCCCGCCATTTGGGCCAGCATTTCACCTCAATCGTAACGGGAGGGAGCGCCTTGTGAAATCCAGAAAGAGCCGTTTGTGTTTTATCTTCGCGTGCGCCCTGTCAGTTTCCGCGATTCATGGACAGATTATGAACGCCCAAAGCCCATATTTGAGCAGTGTCGAAATTGTTTCAGAATTTTCCCGGAGCGACTTTGTGCCGGACGGCGATTTGAACAAGAAGGTCTGGGCAAGAGCGAAATGGGTTCAATTGGACCACGACATGTCGGGGCGGCTTCATTACCCGGAGGCCGACACGCGGGTGGCTGCTCTCTGGACGGAAAAGTTTGTCTACTTCGCCTTCCAATGCAAATATACCGCTCTCAACATTTATGAGGGTGAGGAGGCAGTCAAGGAACGATGGGAACTTTGGGAGCGCGACGTAGTGGAAGTTTTCATCAACCCGCAGCCCGAGCGCGTAAATCATTACTATGAGTTCGAGGTTGCACCCAACAATCAGTGGATTGACCTGGAAATCGACAAAACTAAAACACCGTTTAACGATGCGGGATGGGATTCGCATTTCGATCATGCCGCGCAAATTGACTCAAAGAACCATATTTGGAATTGCGAGATGCGCATCCCGGTCAGCTCGATGGGCGTTGCGGCTATGCAGGCCGACACACAATGGCGTCTCAATTTCTTCCGGGCGGACGGCGCAGGCGGCGATTCCAAGCGCCGCTTCATGGCCTGGAGTTCAATTCCGGAGGGAAATTCCTTTCATCAACCGGTGTACTTTGGCATCATCAAATTCGTGGAATAGAAAAGTCTAGAGCGGGAAATTTCTTGACGCCGATTTGCAAATCTTGGCCCCTCCTTCGATCATCATCCTTAAGGCAATCGAGTCATCCGAACAGAATTTCCCCGGGAGCGCCGGCGTCTCGCCCGCAACCTGATGCTAAGGAAAGAGCGGGCGGGACGCCCGCGCTCCCAGAGATGCAAACCGAAGACACCAGACCGATCACCGCTTACGTTGCCGCCCTTTTGTAGCAGCCCAGCACGCGCATAAACTTCGTAACTTCCTGAAGGTGAGCGAGCGCTTTGCGGCAACGCTCATCTTTAACATTGCCATGGAAATCCAAATAGAAAAAATATTCCCAGGGCCGGCCTCGCAGTGGCCGGGATTCCATCTTGGTTAAATCGATATCGCGCAGGGCAAAAACGCTGAGACACTTGTATAGGGCCCCGGGAACGTTACGAGTGGAAAAGACAATCGATACCTTATTAGCGCCAACGGGCACGGAGCTGGTTTTGGATAATAAAAGAAACCGGGTGAAATTCTCGCGGTGGTCTTCAAGATGCGACTTGAGAATTCGCGCCTTATAAACCGAGGCGGCCGTCCGGCTGGCGATGGCTGCGGCCCCCGGGATTCGCTTCTCGGCCAGCATCTTCACACTTCCCGCTGTGTCATAAAAAGGGACCTTCTCCACCCGCGGATGGCGGGCAAAGAACCGGCTGCATTGTGCGAGAGCAACAGGGTGTGAAAAAACCTGGCGCACACCGGCGGAAGTGGTACCCGGAAAAACGATCAGGTTGTGCACAATGCGAAGGCTGACTTCGGCGATGATGTGCAGCCGATTCTCGAGCAGCAGGTCGTAATTCTCATATACCGACCCAGCCAACGTGTTCTCGATCGGAACCAGACAAAGCCGCGCTGCGCCCCGGGCCACACTCTGAAATGTCGCGGAAAATGTTTCCCGGGGAAGAACGCGAATTTGGCGGCCCAGTAGTTTATAAGCCGCTTCTTCGCTGAACGAACCTCGTTCGCCCTGGAATGCCACTGCGGACTTGGCCATGGGATATGTTTCCTCAATTCCCGAATTGCGAGTGCGACAAAGGGCCTGGCTTAAAATTCCGGAACTGCGAACCATTATTTTATAGCGCCGTCTGATGCGCTGGAGCGGTTGGCAGGCACAAAGCTAGCTGCTTTAAGGACGCCGGCTAGGCCGAGCCCAAAAGCCCCCGAAAGAAGAAGTCGGCGTAAGCCTGTGCGAGCTCGGCCTCTTTGACAGGACCTTCAGGCTGGTACCACTGGTAGAGCCAGTTGATGATTCCGAGCAAAGCGAATGCGGCCGTGCGCGGCTCAAGCAGCGACTTGCCACCGTGCTGCGCCTGGACTTTGGAAATGAGGTCCTCAAGATAGTGAATATATTCCCTTTTTCTCGCGTTGATTTTTTTGTGGAGGGCGCCTTTAAGGGATCTATTCTCGTGAAGGATGACCGTGATCTCCTGGTCGCGGGCACGCACAATTAAATCAATGTGGCCGATGATTGTTTGACGCAACTTTTCACGAGGGTCGGCGATACTTTTTACTTTCTCCAGAACCGTTTCCTGAAGAATGTCCATTCCATAATTCATGATTTCATACAACAGATGGTCCTTGCTTCCGATGTGGTGATATAGCCCTGCTTTGGTGAGCCCAACGGCAGTGGCGATTTCCTGCATCGACGCCCCGTCGTACCCTTTTTCGTAGAACACACGCGCAGCGATGCGGCAAATCTCGCGGAGCTTTTGCTTGGTGTCCTCACTTTGACTCATAGGTGGAAAACTCGTCCATTCGCTCGCCGGGCAGTGTACCACAAGGAACGGACTGCAAAAAGCTTATGACAGCCGGCAAGGGATTGGCCGAAACCCAATCAGAGGCTGATGTGCGAAGAGCGCCATCCTGGCGCCCGCCCGCTCTCGACGAAGCCAAAATCAAGTCAGAGATGGGTCATCCGGGCCCAATACTTCCGATCGCGCCGAAGAAGCGTACGCTCATTTAAAATGAGTTTCGGCTCGCGCGTCTCAAGGCTCAAATCTTTGATTGCTATGCAGAGCGTTTATTTTTTATTATATTAATCCAAATCGTGCGAAGAATCGATTACACGAAATTGTTACGGCCGCGGCCTGCATTTCCAGTTTGATCGCGGCCAGGAGACTCAAATTGAAAGTTTTCCTCATTGGGGCGAACGGCCAACTGGGCACTGATTTACGGCAGGTATTAGTTTCAGAGGGGACATCTGTTGTTCCGGTAACTCACAAGGACCTCGATGTCCGCCACGCCGAGGCGGTGTTTGCCGCCATAACCGAGGCACGGCCGGATGTGGTGATCAGTACTGCCGCCTATCACCGGGTTGAGGAGTGCGAGACGCAAGCCGCCCTGGCATTTGAAGTCAACGCCCTGGGAGCCCGGAACTTGGCCCAGGCGTGCGATCGGGCCGGTTGCATTCTGGTTAACTTCAGCACGGATTACGTCTTTGATGGCAAACAACAAAAACCTTTTTCTGAAGTTGATCTGCCCCATCCGTTGAGCGTCTATGGCGCCTCTAAATTGGCGGGAGAGCATCTTGTGTCCGCAGTATTTGATCGATACTTTGTCATTCGCACCTGCGGTCTTTACGGGGTGGCTGGAAGCAGCGGCAAAGGCGGCAACTTCGTCGAGACGATGCTCAAAAGAGCGGCGGCGGGCTCCCCACTCCGCGTCGTGAATGACCAAGTCCTGACTCCCACTTTCACCGTCGATCTCGCGCATGCGGTGGTGAAATTGATCCGAACCGGGCAGTTTGGACTCATTCACATTTCGAGCGAGGGAGAATGCTCATGGTATGATTTCGCCAAAGCGATCTTCGATCTCGAAAAGTTGGAGGTCGACGTAGCTCCCGTCTCCACAGATCAGTTCCCCAGTCTGGTCAAGCGGCCAGCGTATTCCGTCCTGCTCAAAAAGCGCCTGAACACCTTGGGCATTGAAATTCCCCGGTGGGAGGACGCGCTGGCCCGATATCTCCTGGCGCGCCGTGCCCATCAGACAACAGCCGTGGGGGAGGCGCGCTGACCCTCATGGCGCCCAAGGTTTTCATTTCAAACGAAGACTATAGTCCTCAGCTATTCGCGTCAGGTTGGGATTGTAGAACGGATCGTGCTCAATAACATCCCGCCACTTCTTCTGTACGAAGCGCACTTCCCGCATATTAGGAATCTTCTCTTCCTTGGTGACTGACTCATGGTGCGTGAGGACGGCCAGGGGTGTATAGACAATATGGTATCCCGCTTTGCACAACTTCAGGCAGTAATCGACGTCCTGAAAGGCGACGGCTAAATTCTTTTCGTCAAGTCCTCCCACTTCCAAATAAGCCGCTCGTTTGGTGAGCATGCAGGCTGCCGTCACTGCGCTACAGTTGCGGATTATTTGGGGAAAGGCGAAATAGTGAAGAGTATCAGCGGGGAGGTGTTTGAATGCATGGCTGGTACATTCATAGATCCCCATGACCACTCCCGCATGCTGGATATTTCCCGAGGGGTAAATCAACTTGGCGCCCACGGCGCCTACGCCGGTGCGCTGTCCATGTTCCACCAAAGCGCTCATCCAGTTTGTGGTAACCACGGTGATATCATCGTTGAGAAGGAGGAGCAACGGCGCATCGGTTTTCCCCACGGCATAATTGTTCAACGCTGAAAAGTTGAATTTCTTATTTCGATAATCCAAATGCGTCAATACGCTCCTGCGGGTCGCGAGACTTTTCACATATTGCTCGACCTGTGGACCTTTGGAGTTATCAACTAGAATAATCTCGTGATGGGGATAATCGGTCTGGCTGAACAAGCTTTCGAGGCATGGCTCAAGGAGGTCCATTCGGCCTCCAGTGGGTAAGATCACGGCAACTCTGGGATTTTCTCGTATCTCGTAGCGCACCTGCCATCGTCCCAAGGTACAACCTGGTTCGACCCGGGCCGGCACCCGGTTACGTTTCAGATAGTCGCCGATGGAGCGCTCTGCCGTGACATAGGCCTGAGGGCTGACTTCGTCGGAAGAAAATCTGAAGTCCGGCCTGCCCCGCTTATGAAGGAGAATGCGTGGAATATGTAATATCCTCTCCGTGCGCTCAACCAGCCGCAAGATGAAATCGTAATTCTGGGAGCCGTTATATTCACTGCGAAGCCCGCCGATATCTTTAAGGACTTGACGCCGCACGACAAATGAATCGCCGATGTAATTGACAGAGAGCAACAAGTCGGGCGACCAGTCCGGCTTGAAAAAGGGTTCACATCGATTGCCGGTAAGATCAAGCTTGTCCTCATCGTAGTAAATCAGGTCGGCGTCGGAGTGGTCCTGCAACAGTCTTATGTTCCAGTAAAGGATATCAGGCGAAAGCAAGTCGTCGCTGTCGATGAAAGTGATAAACTCCCCCATAGCAAGTGAAATCGCAGCATTGGCGCCTTCCGATGCCCCAAAGTTCTCGGCCAATTTTATGAATTTGATCCGAGAATCCTCGCCGGAGAGAGTTTCAATCAGTGCAATTACTTCAGAATTGCCACGCGTGGGAACAGCCACGCATAACTCCCAATTCGGATAGATCTGGGCCCGCACCGACGCCAGCAATTCTCTGCATCTCTTTTCGGTGGTGTCAAAAACCGCCGTGACAATGCTGATCAGGGGAGAGTAACGAAATGTTTTCGCCTCTGCTGTCATGGCGGCCAATCGACGCGGCAGAGGTTTGTTTGCCGCAATCCACTGCTGATATTCGTTGCTCTCCGTCGAATGTCGCAGCGTGACAGGAATCAGAAGGTCGTGCCTGGCGCCCGACTTGGATTCTGCCCGGATGGTGATGGTATGTGAGCCCTCTGATAATTTTGTTGCGTCCCAAATATAGAAAAAACCCGAATGGCAATCACCACCGAAGGTGGGTGGGGCTCCCTCGACTTCGGGTTCCGGCGTCGAAAAAAGTGCGTCGCCCAACGTTTCTCCATCCTTCAGGATTTCAACTCGGATTATCCCGCTCGAGGCTGAAGCCCAGCCGCGTATCAAGTGACGCCTTCCGCATGCTTCGCCGGCATGGGGCGAATAGCAATGGATAACAATTTCCGGCCTCGAGTCCGGACCTGGATGCTCATCGACAGCGGCAGAAGCGGCTTGTCCAAACGAAAAGGATGCTGCCTGTGAATCGAGGGAGACCTCGGGAAGTGTGGATGCCTCACCTCTTCCCAAAACCGTCTTAATCAAGCGACCAAGCGATCGACGGTAGACTTCACGCCGCCAACTCCCAAAGGGAAAGAGTCGGCCAGTGAGCGCATGGTAGACCTGCACGAGGCGCCAGCCCGTACTCGATTCAATTCGTCCCAGCCGTAAAGCTTTCTGTCGTAGTACCGCTTCAGTCTCTACCAGTTCTTTGGAAAGCAAGCTGGCCTGCTCGCGAACCCTTTTTCCCCGATCATGTTCCTCAGTCAATTCAGCCGTAAGAGACTGCACCTTCTCGTGGAGGTCGGGCGTGAATGCTTGTGCTTCCACCAGTCCTTTTCGTACCATCTCGGATTTCGCCGTTGTTTTCTGAACCTGGTCCTCCATTTCCTCGACCGCCTTCGGCAGTCCGGTCGGGCCGGTTTTTGAATTCACGATTTGGGCGTCCTTTTCCTGGGCCGCACCTTGAAGATTGTCGGACTTGTTTTTAGCGTCGGGGATCTGGTTGTCTCTTTCGGTGGGCATTCGGCCATTGCCTTGGCAACACGCACAGAAGCGCGGTGTGATTCGCAGTGATTTACTAATGCGACGCAGGCTGTATCAGCAAGCGCGAGTCGCTCCTCTATTTGAAACCCAAATACAACATACTACTGCAATTTTCCAAGAGCTGGTTGCAATTCGTTTTGGACACAGCCCGTGAAGCTTCGTTTTCCCGGAATGGCGATTTCTGCCGCCTTGCTCCTTCCGCAACGGGCCTGTCACCGCGCAGGCAGCGGGGTCCAACGCCACCTTTCCCCGGATCGCCGGAAAAGCTCAACGGCCGTCCCGGGACGGGAACTTCCCAATTAAATGGCGCCCTCCTTCGGAGCTTTTCCAGAGCAGACTTGTTTTATGTGCGGTGAATCCGCTAATGTCATAGTTGCATCTGGATTTGGGCGGAAAGGCGCCGGCCTGAAATTTTTTCAACACAACGGGTTTGAATAACTCGTTCAACGGGTATAAACTTTATACTTAAAATCTTGCTGGAATTGAACCCGCGTTTGCCGCTGAAATTACATTTCGATGAGAATCTTTTGCTTGCAATAGTGAGAAGATTTGATTACGGTTCTTGTGGTTATGGTCAGTACTCGACGATATGAAAATAGCAATATTGGGGACCCGAGGAATACCGGGCCGGTACGGCGGATTTGAAACTCTCGCGGAAGAGTTGTCGAAACGGCTCGCGGCCAACGGGCATGAAGTAACAGTTTACTGCCGCCGGCCTTTCACGAGCGCCGAGGATGTGGTGGATCCCCGCATTCGGCGGGTGATTTTGCCGACCATTTCCAACAAATATTTTGACACGGCCTTTCACACCTTTATTTCAGTCATCCACGTACTCTTCACGGGCGTTGATTTAGCCCTGATTTGTAACGTATCCAACAGCACTATGGCCTGGATTCCCCGAGTGTTTGGAATCCCGACTGTCCTCAATGTGGATGGACTGGACAGAAAACGCAGGAAGTGGAACCTCGTCGCCCGAATCTATCTCTATCTTTGCGAACTCATGTCTTTAATTACTCCCACCCGGGTTGTCACCGATGCCCCGCCGATCCAGGACTACTATTGGAGGCGCTACCGGAAGCACTCCACCATGATTGCCTATGGCGCCCAGGTTCCTGAAGGCACTGAATCATTGAAAGGATTCGATTTTCCCGAGGGAGGCTATGTTCTTTATGTGAGCCGCCTGGAACCGGAAAACAATCCTGAACTGGTAATTCGCGCCTATCGAGAAACCCAAACTGACTGGCCGTTACTCATGGTAGGTGGAAATTGCTATGACCCGGGCTTTGTTAAACACCTCAAAGCCCTCGGAGACTCTCGAGTCATTTTCACCGGCCCGATTTATGGCCCGGGTTATTGGCGGCTGATCCGAAATGCCGGGATTTATATTTCCGCCTGCGAAGTGGGCGGCTATCATCCGGCCCTCATTGAGGCCATGGCGACTCGGAACGCCATCCTCTGTCTCGACACACCTGAGAATCGAGAGACGGCAGGTGATTGCTGTATCTATTTTCGGCCGGAGGCTCCGAACTTGGCCGGACATATGGCGCGGCTGCTGGAGGATCCCGACCTGCGCGTGGACCTCGCGCGGCGGGCGGAAACCCGGGCGGCTAATCTCTTCGGGTGGGACGAAGTAACTGATAATTATGAATCTCTCTTTTCGGAAGTACTGACCGGAAAGGTCCCCGCTGCTGCCCCATCCTCGCCATTGAAAGCTGTGGTACAGCCCATTTCCGAAATCGACCCCGCTAATGTTGGCATGGGTCTCGCAACCGCGAAAGATCAGATCTTGGAACTCCGGGTTTCCTCAGCCGTCGACAAAGGAAAACTTGCAGGAAGGTCCGAAAACCATTTCGCCAGCTCACGGTCAGAGACGCGGCGCCGGTCCTGAATCCACTTACGTTTCGCACCAATCGCTTTCCGATTCCTCCATAAATGGGTAAAAGCGGAAAACAGCCTGCGATCGACCAATACCGAATAACCGAGAATTAGACAATCCCGCCAAGTGACAGGAAGGAAGAGACGCAGATAGAGATACGGTGAAATATTTTTTACCCGCATGATGAAGCGGTTTTTAACCGAATGCCAGTTGACCACCAACGGAAGTTCGCGAAAGCGCGCGGGAGTGACTCGGCGGACGTGCCATCCCACGGCGAGCGGAGTGTAAATGCATCGCCAACCCATCAAATGCGCTCTCCAGGCTAAATCCGCGTCGTCCCGGCAAAGAAAGAAATCAGCGTCGAGGAATTCGCCCATCACGGAGACGTCCTCAACCATTTTTCGGCGGTGCAGGGCGGCCGCCCCCGTCACGCCAAATACAAATTCGGCCTGATCGTACTGCCCGCGGTCTACCTCTTCTGATCCCCGGTCGAGGTGGCGAAGATTCCTTTGGAAATAGATACCTGTGGAGTCGATCACACGGGTTAGGGGCGGATTCTCCGCCGGACTCCAACGCAGGAGTTTGCCGCTGGCCATGCCGATGGAAGGATCAGATTCCGCGGCGGCTACAAGCTTCCTGATGAAGTCGCTGCTCAAAATGACATCGGGGTTGAGAAGAAGTATCCATTCGCCTTGGGAGTGGCAAAGGGCCTGGTTTTGGGAGGCAGCGAAGCCATAATTGGTTTCGTTGAAGATTGTACGATAAGGCGCTTTAAGACTTGAAAGGATGCTCTTGGTGTCGTCACTCGAGGCATTGTCGACAATAATACATTCTCTGTTCGGGTAGTCTTGGCGCTCAAGGGATTCCAGGCACTTCGGAAGAACGCCAGAGTCGTTATGGGTAACCATGAGAACAGAGACCAACTTTGGCGTCATCTTTAACGGTTCCCCAAATAAGCGCGGGCATGTCCCTCGTAAAAAGAAGCTCCCCGCTTGACCCCAGGTAACTGCCAACAGGCAGCCTTCGGCTTAGGCCTATGATGCGTGAGTTCTAATCAAAAAGAGTCAGGTAGGAGGAAGAATCCGCCTGACGACAAACAGGCAGAACCTGGAATCCGGAATCGTTTACCATTACCCTTGTTTTTCAGTTTCCAGTTGCCCCTCAATCTGACACAAAATAATATACGATGGTTCTCAAGAAGACAACAGGCCCTTCGACGCGCTGGCGGGAGGTCGGCGGTGGCATGGGGAGGGGTGGCAACACCCGAAGTCGCCCGTCCCAACCACTGTGCGCGCCACAAGCAGGGAAAATCCAAAAATCAGAGGACCAACCTTAGGACATCAATCAGCCGGCGAGTTTCCACGGTGTCGAATGTAATCGGGATTCCGCTTATCTGCTCCAGCCATAACATGATTTGATCTCCGCTGGCGCCCCGGCATTGCAGTTCGATCTACTTACCGGCCTGGATTCACGGTCTGATCCTGTAAATGGGAAAGCAGCCCTAAGCAAACCATTGTGCCGCAGCCTTTGATCGCCACGATCTTGCTGCGGATTTCCCGGCAAATCGTGAATGAGAGGTGGACGCACCAGCTTTGTGGGAGAATGTCTGGGTGAATCGAATTGCGCAAAAAATCGAGCAGATTGCAACTGTCTTTCTTTTCCTTTTCGTTCTGCTCCAACCGATTTCCATCGCGGGTGCATTTATTGCCTATTCGTTTTTGGCCCTTGCTTGGCTCATCCGATTGATGCTGGCTCCTAAACTCCACCTCTACAGATCTCCCTTGGATTTCCCCATTCTAATCTACTGGGTTCTTTGCGCTCTCTCGGCGTTGGTCTCTCCGCTGCCCGCCTCGAGCTGGGAAGGAATGCGAAAAGTGGATATGGTTTTTCTGGCCATCGTAGTAGCCCATAACATCCCCAGCGTGAGACGGGCCAAGCAGCTTCTCGCGGTTTTGTTTCTGGGGACGTTAGTGAGCGTGGCCTACGCGGGATGGCAATTCGTGGCAGGGGTCGGGCTTCACGTCCGCGACTTAAGACAGGACTCTGTTTTGTTCCGGGCAGGAATTCGTAATGATGACGTGATCCTGCGCGTGGACAATCAGGCAATTCGCCGCCCCGACAAATTCTTGAGTTATCTTGGCTCAAAAACCGGGGATAAACCCGAGCGATTGCTGATCGTTCACGATGGGGGCTTTGACGTACTCAAGGATGCCGTGGCCGTCGAAATCCCACCGGGAGCTCTGCCCCACTCAACCAACGCGGCTGATTGGGGTGTGAACTTACAAACGGAGAAGCTTGCCCGCGCCAGAAGTTTCTATAGCCACCCGGTCACCTATGCCATGATTTTGGAGTCACTGGGTTGTCTGGTTTTTGGACTCTGGCTTGGCCTTCACAGGCGATTGTCGCCGGCAACAAGTCTGGCTCTAATGGGTCTCTGGATCATTCTTGCCCTGGCGCTTGGTGCTACGCTGACTCGCTCCGCCTGGCTCTCTTTTGCATTCGGATGTCTCGCAGTGGTTTGGCTGCATGATCGGCGCCATAGGGTAAGAGTGATCTTGCCTCTGCTCCTGATCCTGGCCGCCATGGGCACCAACACTGCAATCCATCGCTGGCGAGGCGTTGGCCTTGTTGACCTGAACGATCCTGGAACGCAATATCGAATGGAAATGTGGAAGGAAGGGCTGAAGTTAGCTGAAACCCATCCCTGGTTTGGTGTGGGGATGAATACGATTCGCGACTCACCATCAAGCTTCGTCCTTGAGGCTGAATCGAAGTACAACCTTTGGTCGCACTTTCATTCCACTCCCATCCAGCTTGCAGTGATGCAAGGGTTCCCAGTGCTTTTTGCCTGGTTTGCAATGATGGGATGTTATTTGGTCCTGCTGGTTCGGCTGGTTAGAAAGGCACTCGAACAGGAAAACTGGGTTTTGTACGCAATGGCTTTAGGATTACTGGGCGGGGCAATCGCATTCCTGGCTAGTTCCGCCGTACAGTACAATTTCGGAGATTCTGTTGTTGCTCTCCAATTCTGGTTTTTTGTCGGGTTGGCTCTTGCCCTCAACCGGCAATTGCTGGCGGAAACTAAATTGGCCGGTTCAACCAGTTAGGTCCAACTTACACGACGAATTAGGAGCGAGTACAGGAGTTATCATACGTCATGACTCGCTGCCCGGAAGTTACGACCAACCTACTCCAACCTTTCCTCGCTCCTTCAGGCTATCCGAACCCTTTAGAACCCTTTAATACCCCCACTTTGCCGCGCTACGGATTTGGTTGGTTAGGCTATCGCCGGTGGACTCCAGTTTCAAGTTTCCATTTTCCAATTTCCGTCGCTCTAGTAGAGCAGCTTCAGTGAGAACTGCAACTGGCGCGAGGTGCCGGCTGTTCTGCTGATTTCGCCGAAGCCGGTCCCCCGCACCACGTTTGCGGGGAGGCCAAAATTCGTCAGGTTGAACACGTTGAAGAACTCGGCCCGGAATTGGAGGGTGGCGGCCTCGCCCGAACCTCTACGGCCGAAACTGGTGTCTTTGATCAGTGCCACGTCGAAGTCCTTGTAGGCCGGACCACGGAACGTGTCTCGTCCGAGCGTTCCCAGACGTCCCTGGTTCGGACCCGTCCCGCCGGGCACCCCAATGGGAATATCAAAGAAAGAAGCGTTATCAGCGCCCCGGCCAAAATAATCCTCGCGCACTGTGCGACTCGTCGAAAAAACAGGGGTCCCAACCTGATCGGGACGATCCGCGCCACTGGAGCCGAAGCCGCTCTGCTGGATTCCCGAGTACACGGTGAATGGCGACCCCGAAGTCAGAGTGCTAATATTCAGGAACTGCCACCCCGACGTGAGATGGCTGCCCAGTGGCCTCAGAAAGCCGACCCGATCGAAGGGCAGTAGCTGGACCACGCTGAACACCAGGATATGTGTAACGTCAAACGTCGACGGTCCCTTGTCGGCCCCCGGATCCCACGGATTCTGAGGGAAGGCAAGCTGAACATTGCCCGCGCCCCCCACACTCGGTCCGAAGACGCTGCTTGTATCGTCCAGGGATTTCGAGAAAGTGTAGTTCGCTGAGAAGCCAAGTCCGTACCGCCCCGAGGTTTTCGACGCCGACGCCTGCAAGGAGTGGAACGTCGAATGGGATCCGCTGCTTAACATCATTTCTTCTGCGAATCCACCCACCACCTTGCCGGCGGTGTCGAACCGGGTGAAGGGAGCGAAGGCCGGGTCGGCTCCCCCATAGCTATTGGGGAATATCATGCTGGGCAGATGGACTCCCACGGTGGCAACGTAGTCCGCACCTACTTTCAAGTCGCCGAAACTGTGCTCGAAGCCCGCATTATAAGTCGCCACGTAACCATTCCGAAAATTGCGCGCAATTCCAAAGATGGTGAGGGGATTGAGCTGGTGGCCCGGGCTCAAAGCCGCAAGATCTTCTTCGAAGCGCTGGAGGTCAATCACCGTATTGGCCGGCACTTTTTTTGAGTCAGGAGTGGTGAATACCAACTGCCCTTGCGGCGTGTAAACCGGCGGCACGTTGAAGGCTGTCGCGGCATTATCGAATGGAACAGCAGCGCCAGGCAAAGCCGTGATGTAGGGGCTGAAGGCCATGGGGATGCTCCCGGTAAGGACGTTGTCCTGAAAGAGGTTCATTAACAAGGTCGCGACGGAGCCGCCCCCATGGATGCTGGTATGATCGGTCGCCTCCCAGGCGAATGAAATCCGCGGCCCCCATCCGAGCAGGTCCCTATTGTAGGGCGGCTGAGGGTTGAAAACATATGTCTGGTACGCCCCGGGGTCCCAATACCGCGCCGGCTGTCCGCCCGGCCCCAGAAGCCTGGGGCCCGAGGTCAGGTTGTCCCGTTCGTGAATGCGCGTGTCCACCTCGTAACGCAGGCCGTAGGTCATGGTAAAGCGTGGCGTCGCCTTCCAGGTATCCTGAAAGTAAAAGTTATAGGCCTCGCGCTCTGTCCGCTCCTCGTCAATGTGATCGCCCTCTGGGAAGCCGGGCGAAGCTACCCAACTGGTGTAAGAGAAAGGAGTGGCGGTCAGGAGCCCGGTCAGTGAATCGGGCAGGGGATCGCCCGTGTGAATGTCATGCGTGCCGCTGGCCGAAACGATGTTTACGGGCGAGTAGGTGGTGCCGCCGCCGAACGTGTAACTGCCGTTAGGTGTAATCCCGAAAATCACGGAATCGCGGTTGTAACGGGTTTCAAATCCCGCCCGGAAGTTGTGCTTGCCATGATTGTATTGGACGGTCTGTTGGATCTGGAAAAGGTTGCCGAACGACTCGGTCCTGGTGCCGCCCGCGGCGTTGAAAGGCTCGAACAGGCCGTCTCCAAAATTTAGAGCCGGCTGGACGTCATTGTGCGGCACGAAGGAGGGCGTGCTGTGCAGGTAGCCCGCAGTGGTCTCGAGCACCAGGTTGGACGAGACGGTGCGAGCATAGTGAAGCCCCACATTGCGCTGGTTGTCCACAAAAGTGGTGGCGAAGCTGGGGTTGATCGCCGCCTGATTCGGATTGGTCAGGGGACCATCAGTATTATCCAGATTGAAGCGGGCGAAAAACTGATCCTTGTCCGAAAGCTTGCGGTCGATGCGGATGGAGAACTGGTCGCTTCTGGTCACCACCTTGGACGACGTGGCGTAGGTGCGCTCCCCGAACGGACCTGAGAGGTCGTTGGGCAGGGGATACTCCGCGAGCACCGGCGCGATCGCCGGATTAACCGGCACCACCAGGGTGTCGCCAGGATAGGTCAGGGTGTCAATTCCTTGCCGCTCCCCAGCCGTCGGCACGGCCAACACCTGAGTAGTGCCCAACACCTGCCGGAATCCCTGGTACTGCCCGAAAAAGTATGTGCGGTCGCGGCCGCCGAATATGCCCGGCAACTTTACAGGCCCACCCAAAGTAAACCCGAATTCGTTGCGCTGGAAAGGCGGGATGCGGCCGGGACTCACAAAGCTGCGGCGATCAAAAAAATTGCGCGCATCAAGGGCGGCGTTGCGCAGAAACTCAAACGCGTCACCGTGAATCTGGTTGGTGCCCGACTTGGTGACTACGTTGGTGTATCCCGCTGCGCCGGCGCCAATCTCCGGGGGCATCACGCCTGACTGGGACTGGATCTCCGCAATCGCGTCCACGTTGAAGTTTGAAAAGGTTGCGCCACCCAACTCCGGGTCCGTGGTGTAAACGCCGTCCATGGCAAATACCGCCGTAGTGCCGCGCTGCCCGTTGATTGCGAATTGCAAGGTGAAGTTGTTGGCGCCATTGGTATCGGTAGTGGTGCCGCCGGCCAGGGCTAGAAGCTTCGTGAAGTCACGCTTGTTGAGGGGCAAGTCTGACACCTGTTTGCTGCTGAGTTTCTCGCCGCCCGTGGCTTCCTGAGGTTCCACCGGACCCGTGTCGTGTTCGCCCAAGTGGAATTCGATGTGGAGTTGGTCGGCTGAGACGCTGACCAAGACCGCCAGTCGATCGCCATTATGAAGGTGCAAGAGTTGGCTATGCTTGAGCATTCGATCATGCCAGGAGACCGCCAATGCATAATCCCCCGCCGGCAAATCACGGAATTGAAATGTGCCGTGTGAATCAGTGACTGCTTGAAAATGGAGGGACGCCGAATCAGTACGTGCTGGCGCAATCCACCCTATTTGTACTTGCGCGCCGGCGATTGGCTTGCCCGACGCATCGCGCACTATTCCCTGCAACAGCGCGCTCGACGTCTGTGGGTGCAGCAGTGGGCATGCGGCGAGAATCGCCAAAACCAGGAAGGCTACAGGATTGGCTCGGTGCATGTGGCAAATAGCTTACAACATATTCCGATGTGGCGAGCGCGATTGTCAGAATATTCAGGCGCGGGCGGCGCGCCGGTCAATTCGTCCGCACCCATACTCTCGAGAATATGAGGTAAAGCGTCCTCGAAAAGGCCTTGGACCCGAAGGGCTCGTACTCCTCAACTTCTGGTGCAACACCAGGCTCTACCGCGCTCGAGCCGCGCTAAAAGAAAAAGCCCCAGGGAACCTAATGATTCCATGGGGCTAAAAATCTTTGGTGCGGAAGGGGGGACTCGAACCCCCACGGTCTTGCGACCGTCAGCCCCTCAAGCTGGTGCGTCTGCCAATTCCGCCACTTCCGCAATTAGAGGCTGGGAAAACTATTTGATTTCCCCTCAATAAGGGGGGCGTAGTCACGAGCTTACTTCTTTTCCGGAGCAGGCGTAAACGGAGCCGGAACCGCAGGAGCCGGGGTTGCCGGCGCCGTCTTGGCCGGGGCCGTCTTGGGGGATGTTTGCAAAATCGATCCGCCCGTACGCTTGGTGGCCCACACGGAAAGCGTTATCGATGTAACGGCAAAAATAAAGGCCAATACCCAGGTGATTTTCGCCAGTGTGGAAACTGCTCCCCGCGGGCCAAATGCAGCCTGGCTGGTTCCGCCAAACGCCGCGGTGATGTCCACGTTTTCGCCGCCCTGAATCATTACCGCCAGGATCAGCAAAATACAAACAAGAATATGAAGAACGACGACCGCTGCTAGCATGATGCCCCTTTATATTCGCTCAAGTGTTCTAAGCGCGCCGGTAGTTGACGATGGCGGCAAAAGAATCGGCCTGCAAACTCGCCCCACCTACCAACGCCCCGTCTATTTCCGCCTGCGCCATTAATCCGCCGATATTATCCGGCTTTACGCTTCCTCCATACAAAATTCTCAGACTGTTTGCGGGTTCGTCCCCAAATTGCTTGGCGGCCAGTTCCCTCAAAAGCCGGTGACTTTCGGCAGCCATTTCCGGAGTGGCGGTGCGCCCCGTGCCAATCGCCCAAACTGGTTCGTAGGCTAATATGATACGGGAAATCTCGCGGGGGGTCAATCCTCGGAGGCCACCGGTAAACTGCCGATCGAGAACCCGATGGGTTTCGCCTGCTTCACGCTCTTCCAGAGTTTCGCCCACGCACACAATGGCGAACAGTTGTGACGCCAGGGCGGCTTTTATTTTTTTGTTCACTTCCTCATCTTTTTCGCCATGGTCGCGCCGCCGTTCGGAATGGCCAATGATCACGTGAGTGCAGCCTACATCCCAAAGCATGGGGGTGGATATGTCACCGGTATGCGCGCCCTCTTTGTTCCAATGGCAATCCTGCGCCGCCACGGCAATGTTGCTGCCCTTCAAAGCGTCCGCCACAGACCGCAGCGCGGTGAAAGGCGGCGCCACCACCACGTCACAATGTTCAACCTGGGCAAATCGAGTGCGGAGCTCTTTCACAAACTCCACCGCTTCGCCGATGGTCTTGTACATTTTCCAGTTGCCAGCTATCACTGGTCTTCGAACCATAACCATCCTTTGCGCAAAGTAAGCAGTCGGCAATCAGCAGAAGGCAGTAGGCAGTAAGCAACTCAAAGGCTAAGCAACAAAGTTCGAAAGGTTACATTGGCGGGGCTGCACACCACCAGTTGCCTTCAGCTTACTGCTTACTGCCTCCTGCCCGCTGCCTTTTGCCTTCCGCCTTCTGCCTACTGCTTCTCCGTCAATGCTTCCACTCCCGGGAGCTTCATTCCCGAAAGGAATTCCAAAGTCGCTCCGCCTCCGGTTGAGATGTGGCTGATCTTGGATTCGACGCCCGCCTTGGCCACCGCCGCCACGGAATCGCCTCCGCCGACGATGCTGGTGGCGGAGGAAGCGGCCACCGCTCGCGCGATGGCCAGCGTGCCCGCGGCGAACTGATCAATTTCAAAAACTCCCATGGGGCCGTTCCAAACAATCGTCCTTGCTGACGCGATGTCTTTGGAGTAATCGGCAATCGTGGCCGGGCCAATGTCCACGCCAATTTTATCGGCGGGTATGGCGCGCCCATTCACTACTTCAGGGGTGGCCGCTGCATCCACCTTGTCCGCCACCACATGGTCCTTGGGCAATAGCAATTTGATGCTGCGCCGCTCCGAAAAAAGTAACAGCTCCTGGGCCATATCCACTTTGTCATCTTCCACCATGGATCGCCCGACTTGCACGCCTTGAGCTTTCATGAACGTGTACGCCATCGCTCCGCCGATGAGAACGCTATCCGCGTACCGCATGAGAGCCTCGAGCAAATCAATTTTGCCTGAGACCTTGGCGCCGCCCACAATCGCAGTATAGGGGCGCTCCGGGTTCCCCACCGCCTTGCCCAGATATTCGAGCTCGCGCTCCATCAACAACCCGGCCGCGGCCGGCTTCAAAAATTGGGTGATGCCGGCGGTCGATGCGTGGGCGCGATGGGCTGATCCGAAAGCGTCATTCACGTAAGCCTCGGCCAAAGCCGCCAGGCTGCGGGAGAAATCAGGATCGTTTTTTTCCTCTTCGACATGAAATCGCAAGTTCTCAAGCAGGAGAACGTCGCCATCGCGCAACGCATCCACCAGCTTCACAACTTCCGGACCGATGCAATCGGGCGCGAAGTCTACGCGCTTCGAAAGCAGTTGAGAGAGACGGGCGGCGGCAGGCCGCAGGCTCATTTTGGGATTGGGTTTGCCCTTTGGCCTCCCGAAATGAGAAGCCAGGATTAAGCGCGCTCCGCGTGAGACAGCCCACTGAATCGTCGGCAAGCTGGCTCTGATGCGGGTATCGTCGGTGATCTCTCCCGCATCGTTCATCGGCACGTTGAAGTCCACGCGCACGAATACGCGCTTCCCTTTCAACTCGAGATCGCGAATGGAGAGTTTGGGCATTTGAAAACGTTAGTTGTCCGCCGATGACCAAATGCCAGGTTCGTCAGGTGGCAGTATCTCTTTTTCCTGACTTACTGCCCGAATTGAAGGAGCGACGGACTTGCGAACCTCACAACGGACGGCGGACCACCAACACACCTATGAAAGACTCTTGGCCAAAAATTTGACGAGGTCAACGACACGGCAGGAATAGCCCCACTCATTGTCGTACCACGCCGTAACCTTGATGCAAGTGCCGTCGATAACCTTGGTGTACCCGGCATCGACGATGGAGGAGTTTGGGTTGCCTCGAAAATCCACGGAAACCAGCTCCTCTTCAGTGTAAGCCAGAATGCCCTTCAGCGGACCTGAAGCAGCTTCCTTGAAGGCGCTGTGGACTTCTTCGGTGGTCGTCGCCTTCTCGACAAACGCCACCAGATCCACCAGAGACACATTGGGCGTGGGCACCCGCATGGAATAGCCGTCCAGCTTTCCCTTAAGTTCCGGCAGGACCAACCCCAGCGCTATAGCGGCGCCAGTGGTGCTTGGGATTATGGAGAGAGCGGCGGCACGCGCCCGGCGCAAGTCTTTGTGGGGGAAATCCAGAATGCGCTGGTCGTTGGTGTAGGAGTGGATGGTGGTCATCGATCCGTTCTTTATTTTGAAATTCTCGTGAACCACTTTCGCCACCGGCGCCAGGCAATTGGTGGTGCATGAGGCGTTGGAAATGATGTGATGTTTTGCCGGATCGTAATTCTTTTCGTTCACGCCCAGCACGACAGTGATGTCCTCATTTTTGGCCGGAGCGGAGATGATCACTTTTTTTACCGTGCCCTTCATGTGCTTCTTGGCGTCCCCGGCGTCAGTGAACAATCCCGTCGATTCCACCACGATGGGCGCTCCCAGCGAAGACCAGTCAATGGCGGCCGGGTCTTTCGATTTGAAAACCTTCACGGCGCGCCCGTTCACGGTGATGCTGTCTTCCCCGTAGCTCACCGTGGCGCTCAGATTGCCCAGCACGGAATCGTACTTCAACAAATGGGCTAGAGTTTTGGGGTCGGTAATGTCATTCACGGCCACAATTTCGATCCCCGGGTCCTGCATGGAAGCCCGGTAAATATTTCGTCCGATGCGCCCAAAACCATTAATGCCCACCTTAACCGCCATGGCAACTTCCTCCTGTATATGTCTCTATAGATTTGTGAACCCATTATGTTATGTGCCGCGAAGAATGATGTCAAACCTAAAAGAAACCTAAAAGAAACCTGGACCAAGTATGTTGACCCCCTGAGATGGGGACAGGTCGCGCGCCACTTCAGGGATCGACGGGAGTGATCGTTCCCACATTCCGGAGCGCTGCAATCGGTTTATTTAAATGGAAATCAAAATTGGCGCACAGAGATGACAGTATCGCCATCGAAGGTGACAAAAAGCACGTGAGGCGGGAGCCCGTAGATCCAATCTTCCTGTTCGACGCCTTCGCGCACTTCGCGGACTTTACGGTCCGGAGGGCCCTTGGCTGAGAGCACGGCGTCATGATCCATGCCCACCACCACTTGATGGTTTTTGATGGCGTCCTTTATTTTGGGCGGGACGGTGGGCGAATAGAGGGCGGTGGGCGAATGGCGCTCAAAATCGAGAACCGGATCAAGCAATTTCTTGACTTGGTCGGACGTGACATCCGCTATTTTCTCGCGGAGTGAAAGAGTGATCCACGAACCGTAAGTCAGCACTGGAGGTTGTTGAGAAATCGGGTGGGTCGTGCTCCCCACTCCGACTTCGATATGCTGGTACCATTTCTTCCCGCTTTTTCCTCCACCGTTGATTTCGAAAACGATCTTCTCGGACTTGAAAATGATTTTGGTGATTTCAACGGGCATGCCGGGGCGTATAGCCGGCCCGTTCTGCCTTAGTTCGGCGTCAGCATCCGACTGATTAACCTGGCCTTTGTCATTGAGAAATATTCCCCTCTTGCCGCGCGGCAATGGGACTTTGGCCACGGCGATTTCGCTGCCCAGTTTGCGGATGATCTCGATGCGGCTCTCTTCTTTGGATTGTTTCTTGGCAAGAATAAACTGGGGCAACAAGCTGACGGCGAGCGCCACCCCTACCCATGACGCACGGAGGCGTCCCGCTTCCCCATCCTTCGGCAGCTTGAAATGTAAAGCTCTCACAGATTCCTATTTTACGCCCGGAAGCATTACTTTTGATTTATCGTTGGTGCCCGGATTTGCATCGCTGGGAGCGCTGGCGTCTCACCCGCACTTTCATTGTGAATTGATTGCGGGCGAGACGCCCGCGCTCCCAGGAAAATTTTGGCCGTGATTCTCCCTCTTCTGGCTCGGCGCCTCGAAGGCCAACGCCCGCATCTCCGGCGTAATGTAAATTCCTTTTGAAAAAAGAACGTATAGTGTGATCAACACAACCACTCCGGTGGTCAGCCAACTTCCCTCCGGACCGTAATTCCCGCCCGTCATCGGGACGATTCCATGCACGTCCGCCCTCAAAAGCGTGTTTGAAAACTGAATGCCACTGACGGGAAGCCCGAGTCCGAAACCCAGAACGAAATTCCAAGCGAAGTGAATTCCAAGAGGCAGCCAGAGGGCCCGGGTGCGAAGGTAGGCCAGAGCCAGAGGGATTCCGATGAGCGCGGTGTTGAGGGTTGAAAGCCACGTGTGCGACGGGTTTCCCAAATGCATGAGGCCAAACGCGACACTCAATATCGCCACGGCCCATGCCGGCCCCACAGACTCGATCAGGCGCTGAAAGGGATAACCCCGGAAAGTGATTTCCTCGCCGGCAGCCGCAATGGAAAAAAGCACGCAAGAATAAGCGGCGCCGGCCAGCAGGTGTCGCCCGGAAATCGGATTCGCGGAAAAACGGGTAAGCCCCAATGCCGCGTCCAGCGCCGCAACTGCGAGAATGGAGGCGGCGCCGAGAAACAATCCGATTCCAAGCTCGGTTTTCCAACGGCAATGAAAGGCAAGACCTATGGAGGCCAGCGGCTTGTTTTCAAATGCGGCGGTTAATAATTTGAATATGGCCAGCAACGCCAGAAGGATCAGACTGCTTCCCCACAACATAATGGGTTGAGGCTCCCAGCCGAAAACGCCGGATGATAGCCCCAATATTATGCCCACAGCCAGGTGGACGAAGACAATCATGGCCGCCGAAATGAAAAACCGCCAGATCGGGCGGAGATGGCCGGAACTCATGAGTAAGTGCTCCACTCTCACGGCCGAGCGAGCCTCCCATCACCCCAAAAGGGTTTGGTGTCGCCCGAGTGGATCTCCAACCCGCTCGCAGAAACTTCGAAATTAATAATTTGGCCGCCCATCCGGACGAGTTCAGATTCCACGGCGGGCTTGGTTCCGCTCTCGACCAAAAACACCACGCAGCCGCCGCCCCCCGCGCCGCAGACTTTGGCGGCAAGCGTGCCGTGCTTCTTGGTCTGTTCGATCATGCGGTCAATCTTGGGCGTGGAAATTCCCTTGAAATTGCGCTTGCGGTTTTTCCACTCGAGCGCCAGGAGTTTGGCCACGTCATTCCAATCCCGGGCCAGCAGCGCTTCCCGCATTCGAATGGCGATGGCGGTGATCTGCTTGAAATTTCCGCGGACACCCTGGTCGCCATCGATGTGCGCTTTCATAACTTCCCAATTGTTGATGGCTGAATCGCGCGGCATCCCCGTGTAACAAAGGACGAAATGTTCCTCCAATTCTGAAAAAGGAATGCGAAGTCTCTCGCGTTTCACGCCATCGCAGCCCAGATGCACGGCGCTGGCGCCGCCATACAAGGCGGGAAAGTAATCCTGCCAACCGGTGGGAACCTTGATGACAATCGCTTCCACATTTTTGGCAATTTCAAGCAACTGGGAGCGCGGGTAAATCTTGCCCGTGACCCGCGCCAGGGCGCCGCAAAGCGCGATGTTAAGCGCCGATGACCCTCCCAGCCCGGCGCCCGCCGGCACCTCGGAGCGCGTCTCCACAGTGATGCCCCGCCGGGGCTCGAAAAAAAGAACAAGTTCACGAAGCAGCGGGAGGTCGGAATGGCCGCGTGCGAGATCGGAGAGGGATTCGAACGACTCCTGAATCTGCTGATCGCGCGAAATGAGCTTGATGCGGCGGTCGGCGCGCGTTTCAACAATTGAGGACGCGTAATTGCGAATAGCAATGTTGACCGTTTGTGCGCCCGCGTGGAACAGGTAGAGCGGCCAGATATCCACCGTCCCCCCGGCGAGATCCACCCTCGCCGGCGCTCTTGACTCAACTCTCATAGGCTCTCCTGTGCGATGCCTGCCGTGGTTGGAAAGCGGAAATTGGAAAATGGAAAATGGAAATTAAGAGATGAAAATCCACCTTCAAGTGGGTGAGTCCGATTCTCATCTTTCCAGTTTCTATTTTCAATTTTCCAATTTCCAATTTCTTTCTTCTAGGGTTGGGAAATCTGCATGGTGTCGTCGATGGCCAAAGTCGGCCAGCCTTGCTTTGCCGGATCCGAGGGTGCGGCGGTTATTTTAAAATGTTGGCCGTCATCCACCGTGACGCTGAAGCTGTATCCGCGGCGGGCGCCGTCGGCAACCGTGGTGGACCCATCCTTTTGCAATTGATCCAAGTCCGCATAGGATCCGTTGCCGGCCATGTAGACCCGCTCCGCTTGCGCCAAGGCGAGCAATTCACTTCTTACTCCAGCCACGTCGATGGTCTGGGCAGGTGGCGCCCCGCCGGTAGGTCCCTGAGTGAATTCCGCTTTGTAAATGAATAATCCGATGGCGAGGGCAAGCACAAGCCCGATGATTCCTCCCGCTGCCTTCATTTGAACCCCCTTAAAATGATTGGACGATGGCTGGTTAAGATTTGGCGCGCGCCTCGTGCAAAAATGCGAAGGCGCTCAGAGAATCAACGCGTCCCCCACAGTGCGCGCTGCTGCGCCTCCTTCCCATACATCGCCCCCAGAAAGGATTTTAGTTCGTTAAAATCGGGAAAGATTTTTGTGGAACACGCCACCACCCATCCGCTGATGTCTTCCACCGGCATTTCCGCCACCATGTAAACGGGAATCCCTTTGCGGTAAGCCGCGGTCAGCTCGGCGTGAGTGCCTCCGCCGTCTTTGGCCGCATCATCCCAGAGGCAGACCACATAATCCGCCTTGTTCGTCATCACGTCCACATCGTGATTGATCACAATCCGCATGACCCTTCTGAACCGGTCCAGGTCGGTGAGCTTCCACTCGCGATAATTTTGAGCTTCCTCTTCATTCAAAACACGGCGGGTTTCCACGGTGGGATCGTAAACGCGATGGTTAAGATTTTCCTGTAGCCAGAGGCGGATTCGTTCCCGCCATTGACGGCCGCCATCGGGCGAGAATTCCATTCCTCCACATAGAAAGGCAAGCATAGGAAGTCCTTGGGTGGGTCTATTGTCCACGCTTGCGAGCCGAGATGCAACAATGATTACTGCCTGGCAGCGTCCGGATTGCATCGCTGGGAGCGCGGGCGTCTCGCCCGCTCTTTCATCATCAATTGATTGCGGGCGAGACGCCCGCGCTCTCAGGAAAATCAGGACACTACTCAAACTTGACTTTGGTTTCATGGGAAGATTACAGTGAGAGCTTACCGATTTCCAGCCTTTACCGAGGGATTGCGGGCCTGATTATGATGGACCTGGAGGGAACAAAACTAGGCGAGATTGTCACCCGGCGCAGGTCCGCCCTGGCCGCAGCGCAGGTTCAGCGGCCGATCGAGTCCATCCAACTTGCCTCCGAGGCGCGGCACGAATGGCGCGATTTTGCCGCTTCACTATCGGGTGGAGGACTGCAAGTCATCGCCGAATTGAAACAAGCTTCGCCATCACGAGGCGTGATTCGCAAGGAATTCCGATGCCGCGAAATTGCCCAAGCCTACGAAGCCGGCGGGGCGGCAGCTCTTTCGGTTTTGACCGAAGAGGAATATTTCCGTGGCTCGCTGACGAATTTGATTGATGCCCGCGATGCCACAGGATTACCGGTGCTGAGAAAAGATTTCATCCTTGACCCGTATCAGGTTTACGAATCAGCCGCGGCGGGCGCCGACGCCCTCCTATTAATCGTAGCGGCCCTGGCCGAGGGCGATTTGCGCGCCTTAATTGACCTTTGCGGGCGGTTGAAACTTACTCCCCTGGTTGAGGCGCACACAGAGAAGGAAATTGAGAAAGCCGCCGAAGCCGGCGCTCAAATCATCGGTATTAACAACCGGAACTTGAAAACGATGGAAGTGGATCTGGAGATTTCCTTCCGCTTGCGCGAAAAAATCCCGGCAGCGTGCCTCGCCGTGAGTGAGAGCGGAATCAAGACATCCGACGATTTGCGCCGGATGACCGCGGCCGGTTTCAATGCCGTGCTGATTGGCGAAAGCCTGATGCTCGCGGAAGATCCGGGCCGTGAATTGGCGCGCCTGATCGAAGGGGTCGCGGCGCACGGCGCGGCGCGCAGGTAACCATGCCGACCCGAGTTAAGATTTGCGGCATCACCTGCGTCGAAGACGCCACCCTTGCCGTTGAGTTGGGGGCCGCGGCCCTCGGATTTAATTTTTATCCGGCGTCGCCGCGCCACATTGCGCCTTCGGCCGCCCGGGTCATCATTAGCAAGCTGCCCCCGTTGGTGACGGCCGTGGGAGTGTTCGCAAATGAAACTGACGGCGCTCACGTCGCTGCAATTGCCCTGGAGGCCGGCGTGACCACCGTCCAGCTTCACGGGACCGCCTCTCCATTGCCGGGTAAAGGCGCGAAGGCGCTGGACGGCTTCACCGTGTTTCAGGCCATCGCAGTCTGGAAGGGATTCAAGCCTGAGATCCTTCAACACTTTAAAGCCAACGCGTTCCTGCTGGACGCATATGACCCCGGCTTGCACGGTGGAACGGGAAAGACTTTTGATTGGTATTTAGCGCGCGAGGCAAGAAAATTTGGAACCATCATCATTGCCGGTGGCTTGACGGCGGAAAACGTTGGCCAGGCGATTCGCGAAGTGCTGCCGTATGCGGTGGATGTGGCCAGCGGCGTGGAGTCCGCACCGGGAATTAAAGACCCTGCGAAGCTGCGAGCCTTCTTTGCGGAGGTGGCAAAGGCGGACAATGGGCATTAGACTTATCTGTCCAACATATAGATTAGGAGATCAATCATGGACGTTGAGCGAACGATCGAGTTTTTAATCAAAAATCAAACCCGATTGGACGCCCGCTTCAGCGCTAAGTTCGATCGGGCAGATAAGCGATTGGAGCGTATTGAGCACGTCGTGGAACAGAACAATCATATTGTGACCCGTCTGGCTCAGCTCGGTGTATCCCTCCGAGGCGACGTGCGCAGAACCGAGAAGAATCTGGCCCAGGCTTCCGACAACATTCGGAAACTCATCGAACGCCAGTCGGAAACAGATGATAAATTGAACGCCTTGATCGACATCGTCGATAGACGCATTCGAGGCAACGGGCGGCAAGAATAACCGGGCCCCAACGCATCAACTTGAAAAAATGACTCAATCACTCAATCACCCAATCACTCAATGGCCCGATGCCCAGGGACGCTTTGGCGAATTTGGCGGAAGATTTGTGCCCGAAACCCTGATGCATCCGGTGGAAGAACTGGAGCGCGCTTATGAGGCGGCGCGCGTGGACGAGACTTTTCTGCGCGAGCTTCGAAATCTTCTGAAGAATTTTGCCGGGCGTCCCACGCCGCTGTTTCACGCCCGTCGGCTCACCGAGCACCTGGGTGGAGCGCAAATCTATCTGAAGCGGGAAGACTTGCTCCACACCGGCGCGCACAAAATCAACAATTGTATTGGCCAGGGTCTGCTGGCCAAGCGCATGGGCAAAACGCGGTTGGTCGCCGAGACCGGAGCGGGCCAGCACGGCGTGGCCACCGCGACAGTGGCCGCGCTTATGGGACTCGAGTGCCGCGTCTACATGGGCGAAGAGGATATGGCCCGCCAGTCGCCCAACGTTTTCCGCATGCGCCTGCTGGGCACGGAAGTGGTGGGCGTTGCTTCGGGATCGCGAACCCTCAAGGACGCCATCAACGAGGCCATGCGCGACTGGGTGACGAATGTCAGCAATACCCATTACCTGCTCGGTTCGGTGCTCGGGCCGCACCCTTATCCTATGATGGTGCGCGAATTCCATCGCGTGATCGGCCAGGAAGCGCGCGCGCAAATTTTGGAATCCGCAGGCCGGTTGCCCGATTATTTGATCGCTTGCGTGGGCGGAGGCAGTAATTCCATCGGCCTTTTTTACGATTTTATTCCGGACACCCAGGTAAAAATGGTAGGGGTGGAAGCCGGGGGCCGCGCCCTGCGCTTGGGCGAACACGCAGCGCGCTTTGCCGGTGGCGCCCCGGGTGTCTTGCACGGGACTTACACCTACGTCCTGCAAACCGACGATGGATTAATCTCCACCACCCACTCGGTTTCCGCCGGTCTCGACTATCCGGCAATCGGCCCGGAGCACGCGGCACTCTACCGTCAGGGGCGGGTGGAATACACTCACGTGAGCGATGATGAGGCTCTGGACGCAACCCGCACGCTGGCGCGCCAGGAAGGGATAATCCCCGCCCTCGAATCCGCACATGCCGTTGCGGAAATCATCAAGCGGGCGCCGAAAATGAAGCGCGATGAGTTGGTGGTGGTCAACCTTTCGGGCCGTGGCGACAAGGACTTGGGAATCTTTCAGAACGCGGGAATAATAAAATAGGGTGAAAAGGTAAAAGGGTAAAGGGTAAAAGGTAAGGCTGCGATTTGGTTTGCAGCGGGTAGGTTTTTGTTTACCCTTTTACCTTGCTCTTTTGAACATGCCGACCGTTTCCACATCCCGAATTGAGTCTTTGTTTCGCGACCTGCGCGCGCGAAACTCGAAGGGATTGGTGTTGTATCTGACCGCCGGCGACCCATCGCTTGAGGACACGGGAAAGATATTGCGGGCGCTCGATCGTGGCGGCGCCGACCTGATCGAGTTGGGAATTCCGTTTTCCGATCCGCTGGCCGATGGACCGGTGATCCAACGCGCCTCCGAACGCGCGCTTAAAGCGGGCACCACTCTCAGAAAAATCTTGGAGGTCCTACCCCGCTGGCGCGAAGCGGTGCGCGCGCCTATGATTTTGTTCAGTTATTACAACCCGATCCTTCGTTACGGATTGGACGAGTTTGCCCGGGACGCGGCCCGAGCGGGCGTTGATGGCGCGCTGGTCGTGGATATGACTCCCGAGGAATCGGGACCATACGTCCGTGCCATGCGTGCACAAAATCTTGACACCGTGTTTCTGGCTTCGCCAACCTCGCCCGACCATCGACTGGAGATGGTAGCGCGGACTTCCACCGGGTTCCTTTATTTGATTTCCCGCACCGGCACCACGGGAGAACGCAGCGACATTTCGAGCAGCTTGCAGCCGCTGGTGGAGAGCGCGCGCAAGTTCACCCAGTTGCCCCTGGCAGTTGGCTTCGGCGTTTCGAACCCCGCCCAGGTCCGGGAAGTTCAGGCGGTGGCGGACGCGGCCGTGGTGGGAAGCGCTTTGGTGCACGCAATCGAAGAACGATATTCGACCGGCGGAGCGGACGCGATTGAGCAGTTTGTGCGCTGGTTAAAAGAAGGCTGATCTACAGATTGCCCAGACCGGAAACTGGAAACTGGAAATTTGAAACTGGCTAGCGTGAGTCGTGGTCGTCGCCAATTTCTAGTTTCCAATTTCCATTTTCCATTGTTTTCTGATCTGTGAAATCTGTGTAATCTGCGGTTAGGGGATGAGAAATGAGCGATCTCGACGGCTGGCGAAAGCGCATTGACGAAATTGACCAGCAACTGGTGAAGCTGCTCAACGACCGTTCGCAATGCGCGGTGGAAGTCGGTCACATCAAGAAAAAGTTGAACATGGAGGCCTGGCAGCCGGAACGCGAGGCGGAGATTCTGCGAAACATTGTGAAGTCGAATCAAGGCCCTCTGGATGACGCCGCCATCCGCCGGCTGTTTGAGCGCATTATTGACGAAGCAAGAGCGCTCGAACGGCACTCCATGAAGGACCAGAATCCGCAAAAATAGGGAGTGACATAGCATGGTTGTTGTAATGCAAGAAGGCGCAACCGAAGAACAGATCCAGCACGCCATCAGCAAATTGATGGAAATGGGTTTTGACATCCACCGCTCGACCGGGGCCCAGCATACGGTTCTGGGTGCGGTGGGAGCGCGGCGGGACTTCGACATCCGCGATATCGAATTGGTAGAGGGCGTGGAAGAAGTTCTGCGCATCTCCGCCCCTTATAAGCTGGCCAGCCGCGCCTTTCGGCCCGAGGGTTCCGTTGTCCAATTAGGCCCGGGCGTCGCCGTGGGCGGCAAACAAGTGGTGGTGATGGCCGGGCCGTGCAGCATCGAAAGCGCGGAGCAAATTGATACCATCGCCAGCCTGCTCTCGAAATTCGGCGTCCGCGTGCTGCGGGGCGGAGCGTTTAAGCCGCGCTCTTCTCCCTATAGCTTTCAGGGACTGGGACAGCAGGGATTGGAATTGATGCGGCGCGCCGCCGACAAATACAAAATGCTGGTGATTTCCGAGGTGATGGACCAGACGCAGATTCCCTTGGTGCTCGAATACGTGGACGTGGTCCAGGTGGGCGCGCGCAACATGCAGAACTATAATTTGCTGAAAGAACTGGGCAAGATTTCGAAACCCGTGCTGCTGAAGCGCGGGATTTCCGCCACCATCGAGGAACTCCTGCTTTCGGCGGAATACATCATGTCCGGCGGCAATTACAATGTAGTCCTCTGTGAGCGCGGTATCCGCACCTTTGAGAGTTATACGCGCAATACGCTGGATGTTTCCGCCATCCCGGTGATTCAGAAACTTTCGCACCTCCCCATTGTCGCCGACCCGTCGCACGGGACGGGTCGGCGCGACAAGGTGCCTCCCATGGCCCGGGCTGCTGTGGCCGCGGGAGCGGATGGGCTGTTGCTTGAAGTCCACCACGACCCTGAGCACGCATTGAGCGACGGCGCGCAATCGCTCTATCCCAGTCAATTTGAGAAATTAATGAAAGAATTGCGGATGATCGTTCCCGCCGTGGAAAGAACGATCTAAAGAATCCGCAAATTGAACAAAGCAGAAACTGGAAAATGGAAACTAGTACAAACACAAAAACTTATGTTACGTCTTAGACGCATCCATCAGCACTCCCTCACCCGTCCGTAGGCTGACGGACACCCTCGCTCGCCTAGGCGAGCGAGGGCTGTAATTCGTAAATTTGTTTCTCCCCTCGCCCCTTGCGGGAGAGGGGCCGGGGGTGAGGGGGGGCGTAACCATCACAAATGCGATTGCATCAGAAAATGTTCCGCAACTGTCGCGGATAAGACCGGTTTCTAATTTCCATTTTCCATTTTCAATGGTTTCCAGTCTGCGTAATCTGTGGACCCAGTGACTGATCACTTCCATCGCATCTCGATTATTGGTGTCGGCCTTATCGGAGGCTCCTGGGGACTTGCGCTTCGCGAACATGGCTATCGAGGCGTTCGGGTTGGATTTGACAAACCCGAGGTCTTGAACCGTGCCCTGGCGGCTTGCGCGTTGGACGAGATTGCGATAGACGTGGCTTCCGCGGTTCGGGGCGCCGACCTCGTCATCCTCGCCGCGCCGGTGGGCGCCATCATCGACCTCATCGCTCAAATGAAACCAAGCGCGATGCCCGGAGCCCTGGTCACTGACGTGGGGAGTACCAAGCGCTTGATCTACCGGCGGGCGGAGGAAGTTTTCGGAAGGGAGCCGCTTTTCCTGGGTGGGCACCCATTGGCCGGGAAGGAACGTTCCGGTTTTGAACACGCCGACGCCGCCTTGCTTCAGAAAGCGCGTTACGTCCTCACGCCGCTGGCGGCAGGCGATCTCGAAGATGAACGGGTGAAAGCATTTTCGTCCCTGGTGGAGTCCGTGGGCGCGCGGCCCTTTGTCACCGACCCGCAAACTCATGACCGCGCCATGGCATTTCTAAGTCACGTGCCCCAACTGCTTTCCACCGGCTTGGCCAGCCTTATCGCCGAGCAGAGCTCGGCGGATTCCCTGCCCGCGGAACTGGCGGCCTCCGGCTTTCGCGACGTCACCCGCCTGGCCGACAGTCCGTATGGACTCTGGCGCGACATTTGCCTCACCAACATTGAAAATATACAATCAGCCTTGGAGTCCCTGGTCGAGAAGCTGGAGCATATGAAGCTTCACTTGACCGATCGCGAATTGGAACGCGAGTTCAAACAAGCGTTGAAAATGCGCGACAAGTTGCGTGAGCTGCAGTAACGAAACGGGATTTTGCCGAACGTAATCAGTCCCGATTCTCCGCTCAGCCGGTGAGGCTTGTTCTTGGGATTAGTGACATTATTCCCGCACATTTAGTTTCAACCAGGACGTCAAACAAAAATGAAACAAGTCCCCTCGTGGGTGAAATCTAAAGTGTTTCAAGCTATCGCGCTCGGGCTGGCAAGCGGCCTGCTGGTACTGGGGGCAAGCCGAATGGGCTGGCTTGATACACTCGAGGGCAAATCGCTCGATTGGCGGTTTCGAAACTTCACCCAGGCGAACCGGGGCAGGAAGGATATCGTCATTATTGCACTCGATGACACCAGCTTTACAGCTCCGGAAATGGTCGAAAACTTTGGCCGTTGGCCTTGGCGCAGAAATTTCTGGGCTCTTATTGTTCATTATCTGCATCAATGCGGCGCCAAAGTCATCGGGTTGGATATGACATTTGAAGGTAAAGACCCTCACCAGGGGGATGATGAACTTTTTGCGCAAGTGTTGCGGGAAAAGCGGGACGTGGTGTTGGCCCTCGGGATGAACGAGGGAAAGTTCGTTTTTACGGACCCGAAAGAGGAGCGGGCCTTCGAAAAACGTCTCGACCAGTTCGCCTGGCCAGTCAAGCAGGATATAGAAGTTCCCTTTCACACCTATTCAGGCGTCGCCTTGTCCGAGGACACCTTTCTTTCGGCCTCGGGAGGAGCGGGGTCTATCGCCATTCAAGCTGACCCTGACGGGCCCACCCGCTCAATCGCGCCGCTTCACCGCTTCCACGATCAGCTTATTCCAGCGTTTGCCTTTGCCATCGCCGCACGATATATTGGCGAGCCACCTCAACCCTCAATCGATGCCGGCCCGACGCTGAATGTGTTTTCCCGCCAGGTGCCGCTTGACCCCAACGGGGGAATGCTCATCCGGTGGCACGGAGATGAACGGATTGTTTATCCGTATTTTTCCGCCTGGAAGGTCGTCAACGCCGCCCTGGAACTCGACTCTGGCGATAAACCCGATATACCCTCTGAGACGTTTCGCAACAAAATTGTCTTGATTGGACCCACTGCGACGGCGCTCGCCGACCTGCATGCCAATGCTTTTTCCCCGCATTATCCAGGCGTGGAAATTCACGCCACTGTGATTGACAACCTTTTGAGCGGCGAATTCATGCGCCGGACTGGCCCGATGATTGGGGCGACTACCATTCTAGGAATGGCCCTGATGATGTCCGGCTTGGTTTATTGGTTCAAATCAGCGCTCAATTATTCACTTCTTGCTCTATGTATAGGATTGGCCTACGTCGGAGGAGTTTGCTGGCTCTTTCGCAGCCATGATATTTGGGCGCCCTTCGCGGCTCCGCTGCTGGCGGGTAGCATTGCGTTTATTGATTCCACGCTCGTGCAATACGCCACCGAAGGACGGGAGAAGGCCAAGTATCGTAAGACTCTCATCAAATACATCTCGCCGCAGCTTGTGGAAACCATCATGGCCGACATGGATTGGGAGAGCTTGCGCGCAGAGAAGCGGAATCTCACGGTCCTTTTCAGCGACATTCGAGGGTTTACCTCCATTTCCGAAAAGCTTCCGGCCGAAACCGTCATCAAAACACTCAACGAACATTTGAACATGATGGTGTCGGTAATCTTCGACCACCAGGGAACGCTGGATAAGTTTGTGGGTGACTGCGTGATGGCATTTTGGGGGGCGCCCTTACCTCAACCCAACCACGCTGAACTGGCAGCCCGCTCCGCCCTGGCTATGATAAAAGGACTGGAAAATTTGAATAAAAAGTGGCAGAGTGAGGGCAGACCGACACTCCAAATCGGGGTTGGAGTCAATACGGGCGAAATGTTATTTGGGAATATCGGCTCAGAACAGCGGATGGATTTTACTGTAATTGGGGATAGTGTCAACCTTGGATCGCGGCTGGAAAGCGCCACCAAGGAATTGCACGCTTCCATCGTCATCAGCGATTCGACCTATCAAATAATTCGGGATTTGGCCCAAGTCCGGCCGCTGGGCGAAATATCAGTAAAAGGTAAGGCACAAAAAATTGTTGTGTACGAGTTGCTGGGGATGACCGAAACGCCCCAAGTGAAGGAGGCTGCGTCATGATGATGAAATCCAAAATCTGGCGGACAATTTTCCCGCTGGTGATTTTGACGGGCATGGCTGTGATGTTTGGCCCAGCTCTGCCTCGACTGGGCGCAGCCCAGCAGGATCAGCAGACTCAGGACCAGCAAAAGCAACAGGACCAACAGAAGGATGACCAAACCGACCAGCAGCCGAAAAAAAAGGGTGGGATGTTTGGCGGGCTGAAAAAGGTTACCAGCGGCAAGAGTGACAACGAAACTGCCTCGACTGCATCAGGGGGAGCCAAGGGCGCCCTTGACGGGAAGCAGATTGCCGACAAGACGCCTACCGCTGCTGACAAGCAACAGGTAACTGACATGGAGAAGTATTCTGTGCCTCAAAATGTTTTGAAGAAATTTCAAGATGACGGGCATCTTCAGCCCAAGTAGCGAGGAGGGGAATATGATCCCGAAGATCAGACTCCGCAAGACGGAAATGGCTCCCTTAATTGGAGGTCTTCTGGCTTGCGCCGCCATGTGCCCCCAAGCCATGGGCCAGTTCGGTGGATTGAAGAAGTACGCGGATAAGGTCCAGAAGGGGGTGGAAGCCAGCAAGCCCCTGACGGTTGAACAGGAAACCGATATTGGACGCGAAGTCGCGGCTAAAATGATTGCCGCCTTCCAAATTTACCCGAACGATCCGTTGAAGAAATACGTTAATGAAGTCGGGGCGACGGTGGCGGCGCAGTCCGAACGTCAGGACATCCAGTATCACTTCGCCGTTCTCAATTCAACCGACGTCAATGCCTTCTCCGCGCCGGGAGGGTATGTATTTATCACTCTCGGGGCTTTGAAACTCTGCAAGAATGAGTCGGAGTTGGCCGGCGTTCTCGGCCACGAGGTAGGGCACATTGCGGGCAAACACGTTGTCCATGAAATTGAAAGCGCAAATAAGAAGGGCGCGGTGGCGAGCGAGGTGGGCTCAAGTGTTGGCGACCTTACAAAAAATCAACCCGGTAGTGCTCTCTACCAGAAAGCCCTGGAGAACATCACCAGAAATGTTCTAATGACGATTTTTGGCAAAGGCTTGCCGGCAAAGGACGAATTCGATGCGGACGAGCGCGGGGTGCGTTACGCCCATGCCGCAGGATATCCAGCCGATGGGTTGGAGCAATTCCTGGATTCATTCGCCAAAGCCACAGCACCAGGTGGGGCGCAATCCTATATGACCACAACCCACCCGCCGGTGCAGGACCGCAACGACAAGATCAGTAAACAGATAGCTAACGAAAAGTGGGACGACGCGGACCGGCCGAAGCTCGCCGAGCGTTATGCGACATTGACTGCCATGGTGAGGGCCAAGAAAGGGGCCTAACCCTTTAGCTTATGGCGCCCTCAGGATTGCCGTTGCTCAAGCGGGTGTTCGAAGTTTTGGCCTCAACTCCGAATAAACTTCGGAGAGAAATCGAGACCATGTCGCCCCGCGAAATGAAAGCGTCCCCCGCCCCGGGAAAATGGTCAGTTCAGGTTGTTCTTGCCCACCTCGATGACCTGGAATCGTTTGCCATGCGCGGCCGGGTTGAGGCCATGGTCACGCAAGACAATCCCTTTCTAAAATCTTTTGACCAGGTGGCGCGCGCCGTCGAACTACACTACGATCGCAGAGACCCGAAAAAATCTCTGGCGTCCTTCACCCGTCAAAGAGCGAAAAATCTACGCTGGCTTCACACCTTGCGTCCCTCCCATTTAAAGCGCATGGGCACGCACGAACGCGTAGGCGAAGTCAGCGTCGGCGATTTCCTCAACGAGTGGGCCTTCCATGATCTCGGGCACATCAAACAGATTTTGGAAATCAAGCGCCATGCCCTGTACCCGCAAATGGGGAACATGCGCAAGTTTTACCAGTTGAGCTAGGATGCCCCTTACCCCCCGATGGCTTTCGATCCGGATTGGCCTAATCCTGGCGTTGCTGTGTCTGGCGCCCGCGGCGGCTCCGGCACAATCCGGTCTTTCACCCGAGACTCTACAGAAAATCGAAAAGGACATTTCCTCCGAGATGTCCCGGCAGAACATCCCCGGCCTTTCGGTGGCCGTCGTCACGGGCGGCGTCCTACGTTGGTCCAACGGCTTTGGGATGGCGGATCTCGAAAACTTCGTTCCGGCCAGGGCGGCAACGGTGTATCGCCTGGGCTCGATCTCCAAGCCCATCACCGCTGCCGCGGTCATCCAATTGTGGGAGCGTGGGCAGCTTGACCTTGATTCGCCGGTGCAAAAATATTGTCCGGCCTTTCCGGAAAAACAATGGCCGATTACTTCGCGGGAGTTGCTGGGGCACCTGGGCGGGATTCATCATTATTTGGACACGTTCGCTGAAAATACCAGACACTACAAATCCGTGGTCGAGGGATTGGATGTCTTCAAGAACGATCCGCTTCAGGCGGAGCCGGGAACAGAATTTATTTATTCGAGCTTCGGATACAATCTTCTGGGATGCGTCGTGGAAGGCGCATCGGGAAGACCGCTGGCGGATTATCTCCAGGAGAAGATCTTTGAACCGGCCGGGATGCGCACCATCCAGGTGGACGACGTATTCAAACTCATCATGAATAGGACCCGCGGCTACCAGAAATTGCCGGATGGGACGATTGCCAATTCCGAATTGATGGACAGCAGTTATAAAATTGCGTCGGGAGGGCTTTCTTCCACGGTGATCGACCTGGCGAAATTTGCCATCGCCATGCAAAGTGGCAAGCTGGTCAAACCAGAGAGCGCCACCTTGATGTACACCCCACAGAAAACGCGCGACGGAAAGCCCACCGGTTACGGCATGGGGTGGGGCACCGTTGACCAGGATAGCGTGAAAGGTGTGGCGCACTCGGGCGGTCAATCGGGCACCAGCACTGAACTTTTTATGGAGCCGGACAAAGGCTTTGCAGTTGCGATCATGTGTAACCTTGAGGGTGCGCGATTGGCGGAGCTGGCACATTCGATCACCAAAATTGTGCTTCAATCGCCTACGTCCAATTAACCGGGCCGATGTTTGGGTCGTGAGCGCAAAAGGACATGACGGGCGAATCACCGGGGACGTTTCTTGAATAAAGTCTTTCCCAACGCGGATGCTGCGGTCGCTGACGTTCAGGAAGGTGCGACCATCCTGGTGGGTGGCTTCGGCCTTTGCGGCATTCCGGAGAACCTGGTGGACGCGATGCGGCGTAAAGGCACCAGGAATCTCACCGTGATGAGCAACAATGCAGGCGTGGTGGGATTCGGACTGGGCCTTTTGCTCGAAACGCGGCAGATCAAGAAAGTGATCGGGACCTATGTGGGAGAGAACAAGACACTGGAAGAACTGGCGCTGAAAAGAGAAATCGAATTGGAACTCGTCCCGCAAGGGACGTTCTCCGAGCGCATCCGCGCGGGTGGCGCGGGCATCGCTGGCTTCTATACACCTACGGGCGTGGGCACCGTGGTCGCTGACGGGAAAGAAGTGCGCGAGTTCGAAGGCCGAACCTATCTTCTGGAACGCGGGCTGAAGGCCGATTTCGCATTTATCAAAGCGTGGAAAGGCGATCGGTGGGGGAACCTGATATACCGCAAGACGGCGCGAAACTTTAACCCCGTGATGGCCACCGCCGCCAAAGTTACCATTGCCGAGGTTGAGGAGTTGGTCGAACTCGGAAGTCTCGATCCCAATAACGTCGTCACCCCCGGAATCTATGTGAAGCGAATTTTCCAGGGGACGGGATATGAGAAGAGGATTGAGAAGAGGACAGTGAGAAAAAAGTAGACGGTAGACTGTAGACGGTAGACAGGTAAGAGCTGCGCGCAATTGGGTTCCCTGTCTACCCTCTACAATCTACTGTCTGCCGCACTAAGATGGACAAACGCAATCAAATCGCGCAACGCATTGCTCGAGAGTTGAAGGACGGATATTACGTCAACCTGGGCATCGGTATCCCGACACTGGTTGCGAATTTTATCCCTCCGGACATGGAAGTAGTATTGCAATCGGAAAACGGGATGCTCGGCGTCGGGCCGTATCCACTGGAGGGCGAGGAAGACGCTGACCTTATCAATGCGGGAAAAGAAACGGTGACCGAGCTGCCTGGAACGTCCTATTTCTCCAGCGCCGACTCCTTTGCCATGATTCGCGGCGGCCACGTGGACTTGACCGTTCTGGGCGCCATGGAAGTGGATGAGATGGGCAACCTGGCGAGCTGGATGATTCCAGGAAAAGTGGTGAAAGGCATGGGCGGCAGCATGGATCTGGTGGCGGGAGCCAATCGAGTGATCGTGGCCATGGAACATACCACGCGCGATGGGAAACCGAAAATACTGAAGCGCTGCACTCTGCCCCTTACGGGAGCCGGCGTGGTGGATATGATCGTCACCGAAATGGCCGTGATTGACGTGACCAAAGACGGTCTTGAGTTGCGGGAAATCGCGCCGGACACATCCGCTGAAGCGGTGCAGAAAGCTACCGGCGCCTCGCTGAAAATAAGTCCAAGCTTAAAAACGATGGCGGTATAACGGCCCGCCTCTCGGATTGGAAAACTCCAAAGGAATAGAATAACTTGGCGCCTTTCTCAAAGCTATTTCTTCTCGGATTTTCTTTTATCGGGTTCCAGATGAGCACACCATCTTACAAAGCGGAGATTGAACAGTGGCGGCACGAACGCGAGGCGCGATTGAAGAGCGATGGCGGATGGCTGACCGTCGCCGGACTTTTTTGGCTGAAGGAAGGCGAAAACACTGTGGGAGACGGCCCATTCAATTCAATCGTTCTCCCCAAGGGTTCGGCGCCGGCGTCCGCGGGCATTTTCGATTTTCATAATGAACAGACCCAGTTCCACGCGGCGCCTGGCGTCCATGTGCTGGTGAACGGGAATCCCGCGACCTCGGCCACGCTCAAACCGGACACGGCGGGCGCACCGGATACGATACAGGTGGGCGATCTTACGATGTTCGTGATCATGCGCGGCAAACGATTTGGCATCAGGTTGAAGGACAAGAACAGCGAAATGCGAAAGGCTTTTACGGGCCTGAGGTTCTTCCCGCCTGACGAGCGATACCGGGTGAGAGCAAAGTTTGTTCCTTACAATCCGCCCAAGATGATTCCCGTCCCCAATATTCTGGGGGAAACGGGAGAGGAAGCAAGCCCGGGCTACGTCGAGTTCACTCTCAATGGCCACGCGGTCAAGCTGGACCCGGTGACAGAAGGCGATACGCTGTTTTTCATTTTCAAGGATTTGACTTCCGGGAAGGAAACTTACCCTTCGGGAAGGTTTTTGAATACGCCCATGCCCGAGAATGGAGAGGTCACTCTCGATTTCAACAAAGCGTACAATCCGCCGTGCGCTTTTACGCCCTATGCAACCTGTCCCCTTCCGCCGAAGGAGAACCAACTCGGAATTCGGATTGAAGCCGGAGAGTTGCGCTTTGGGCATTGACGGGCGCCCGGCGGCTGACAGCGCCATCGGTTAAGGATCGCAACCGAGAAAGGGGCCGCTGGATTATTTATGGAAATTAATTCCATCGTGATCGTCAGCCTGGCCTCACCGAAAGAAAAGATCTGGGGGCAGTTGATCTCGTTGAACGCGGCAGGCGTGACCGTCAGGGGAATGGATATCGGCTCCTTCGACGACTTCCTGCGGCAAATTCTGGCGCAGGAGGAATCCACGGTGGGCATGGCGCATGTCTTCTATCCCATGCACCGGGTGGAGCGCATCGCGAGCGACGAACCGAGCGGGAGCATCCCGTCACTTGCGGATCGCTTCCGCCATAAAATTGGAATGTCAATTCAGGAATATCTGGGCATCGAAACACCGCGGATTTAGAAGGAGGTGCGAAGATGGAGTTTGGGAATCGGGTAGCACTGGTCACGGGAGGAACGGGCGCGCTGGGCAGCGCCGTAACGCTGGAACTTTTGAAAAGCGGGGCGCGTGTGGCGGTCCCCTATCGATCGGCGACGGAATGGGAAAGTGTTCAACAGAAGGCGGCGGAATATCATCAAAATCTTTTTGGCCAGCAGACCGACCTCACCCGGAGCGATGAAGTCAACCGCGTGGTGCAGGAGGTTTGCTCGCGATGGGATCGAATTGATTTTTTTATCGCCCTGGCCGGAGGCTTTGCGGCGGGAAAAAGCTACGAGACGGATGATCAAACGTGGGAACGAATGCTCGACTTGAACCTAAAATCGCTGACCGTTCCCCTTCGGGCCGTGGTTCCTGTCATGGTTCGTCAGAACTTTGGGCGCATCGTAACCACATCGAGCGGTTCGATTTTGCGCGGCGGTGGCGCCGGCATTGCAGCCTACGCAATTTCCAAGGGCGCCGTCCGGCAACTCAGCGAAATTCTGGCCGACGAACTGGAAGGCTTTGACATCCACGTTCACTGCATCATGCCGGGGACGATGGACACCGAAGCCAACAGAAAATCCATGCCCAAGTCCGATTTCTCCAAGTGGGTCAAGACGGAAGATGTGGCGCGAACCATTCGAAGCTTGATCGGCGAGGACGCTCGGGCCGTTAGATCGGCGGTCGTCCCGATCCTGGGCTGATTTATTCTTCCCCTTAACGCAAATTCTAATGAACCGGAACCAAGCGGACTTGGTGCAGGTTCATGGCCGCGCTGCCAGGCAAGCTGGTAATTCGTACTGCCAGAGTCTGCATTCCGGCGGGTATTTCAATCTCACCCAGAGTTTCTGTGCGGAAGTCGCGGTTTGTTTTCGTTCCTCGTACAATTCCGGATGCGTTTGATCCGCCCTCAAAACCAACTGTGAACTTGGCTCCTTCGTTGGGCGGCGGCGATGCGTAGGCTACTTCCACTCGAAATCGGCCGCCCGTGGCGACAGCGACCCTCCAGGTAACGTAGTCCCCCGCTTCGGTCCACGAGCCAATGTAATCCTCCTGGTGGACTCCCTCCCAATCGTATTGCGCGTGCCCGCCGTGTATTTCCGCGTCCCCCGCCTTTAGCTCATAAATCCCGCCATCCACCGCATTCACAGCAAGATTGGACTCTGAAACCTTTGGGGGGCCGGCAAGGTGCAACTCAACGACGGTGGCCACGGCGTCAATCTTTTTGGGACGACTGATGTGCAATACAGTTGATCCGTTGGATGGGCTGGTCTTGATGGCGAGCTTTTCGCTGCCGTCGATGGCTCGGGCATTTTCGACGGGCGTTTCCAGATCGTTTAATGTCAATCCGTCCTTGGGCCACTCGAAAACATGCAAATAAAGTGTGTTGCCTTTGGCCGTCACTCGTCCGTCAAATGGGAGTTTGCGAAACGGACTTTTGCTAGTGCCGTAAATACTTTCGCTATTCACTTTCATCCACGCGCCAATTTGCGCCAAGCGCTCGTTGATGGCGTCGGGGAAAACGCCCTCGGCGGTTGGCCCGACATTCAACAGGAAATTTCCGCCTTTGCTTGAAATGTCGATCAACTTACGAATCAAGTCCTCCGATGATTTCCAGTTGGTGTCGTTTTTTGCGTAACCCCACGTATCATTCATGGTCATGCAGGTTTCCCACTGACGCCCGCCAGGAAGCGCATTGGGGGGGATGTTCTGCTCCGGAGTCGCGTAGTCTTCCGGCAGATTGTTCCGGTCATTAATGATGATGCCGGGCTGGAGGGATCGAATCATGGAATTTACTTCCTGGGAGTGCAATTCCAAGGCGTTATGCTCCCAACCGCCGTCAAACCAGATGATGCCGATGGGCCCGTAATTTGTCAGAAGCTCGCGCAATTGGCCCTTCATGTATTCAATGTACCGATCGAGGTTGGCGCCGTCGGGAGGACGAGTCTCCTTTTCCCAAGGACGGCGGGGCAGGTAATCCGGATTATGCCAGTCCATAATGGAGTGGTAAAAACATAGCTTGATGCCCTGGCGCTGGCATTCCGCCGCGAGTTCTTTCATGGGGTCGCGCTTGAAGGGCGTCGCCTTGGTGATGCAATAATTGCTCAGCTTGGTGTCAAACATGTCGAAGCCATCGTGATGTTTGCTGGTGATCACGATGTACTTCATGCCCGCGTTCTTGGCGGTCTCCACCCACACCTTGGCGTCAAATTTTACGGGGTTAAATTGGGCGGCAAATTTCTCGTAGTCCTTGACCTGCTTTTGTTTGTTGTAAAAATACCACTCGGCGATGCCTTTCTTTCCCGTCAGGTCCGTGGAGTCAGCGGGCACGGCATAGAGGCCCCAGTGAATGAACATGCCAAACCTTGCCTCGCGCCACCACTGGGTGCGCTGCGCAAATTGGTCGGGAGTTTCCCTGGCCGTCTGCGCTGCGGCTGTGACCACCGCCAGAATGACCAAAGTTCCAAGCCGCACAAACCGTCTGAATCGCATATGCCTGATCCTCCCTCGCCGCAACTTAAGTGAGAAAAATCCGGAATCTTGGACGCTCCCCCGTTGGTTGTACATGGCGATATCACGAGTCACCTCCCCAGGTCAAATGTTATCGCGGCGAGTCGCGCGCGTTGCCGCGCCCGCCGTTTCGCCTTATAATTAAAATTGTCGCTGTTGACGATTTGTAAATCAGCATTCCATCCGTCCCCTTATGTTTCTGGTGTACAGCCTTCTCTATGCTCTCGGAATAATTCTGACCGCTCCCTACTACCTTTGGCGGATGAGGGGCAGAATTCTTTCCGCAGCCGATTGGCGGGAACGCCTGGGTTTTCTGCCCGCGCAATTCGAGGACGTCCGGCTCCACGGCCCTGGCAGTGTGTGGATCCACGCCGTCTCCATGGGCGAGACATTGGCGGTGGAGGGACTGGTGAAGGCCCTGCAAGCGGAATACGCGGAACGGCGTATTTTCTTGAGTTGCGTCACCCGGACGGGCCGGGAAGTCGGCGAGGCCCGCATGCCCGGCGTGGCCGGCCATTTTTATCTGCCTTTGGACTTTCGATTTTCGGTTCGCCGCACCTTCGCGCAGGTGCAGCCCGCCCTGTTGATTATTGTCGAGACTGAGTTGTGGCCCAACCTTTTGCGTGCGGCACGCGAAAATGGGACCCGAGTGGTGCTGGTGAATGCCCGCCTCTCGACCCGGTCATTTCGGGGCTACCGGCTGGCCAGGCCATTCATGCGCCGGATTCTTAATTGCATTGATTGGATCGGGGCTCAAACCAATGAGGATGCCGGGCGATTCATCGCCCTGGGTGCCAGCCTTGATCGTGTCGTGGTGACCGGCAATTTGAAATTTGATGGCAAGCCGCCCCAAGCCGGGCGGCTGTCGAACCGATTGCGCGCGGGCCTGGAGGCCGCGCGGCGCGCTCCGGTTTGGATAGCCGCCAGCACCATGCCCGGTGAGGAAACCATGCTGCTCCAGGCGTGGGACGAAATCCGCAAGCAAAATCCGGCTTCGTTATTCATTCTGGTTCCGCGGCATCCGAACCGCTTTGAAGAAGTGGCGAAACTTCTCGCACAATCCGGGCGAAGCTTTGTCCGGCGGACCGCCTTGGAACCCGAGGAACAGAATTTCACGCACCAACTCACGGCTCCGGAGATCTTGCTGCTGGACACGGTAGGCGAGCTGGCGGGGATTCTCGATGTGGCGGACTTGGTTTTTGTGGGCGGCAGCCTGGTTCCGGCCGGAGGCCACAATCTGCTGGAGCCGGCCTATTGGGGCAAGCCCATTTTGTTTGGCCCTCACATGGAAAATTTTCGAGATATCGCGCAATTGTTTTTGGAACAGGGAGCGGCCAGCACCGTGCAAAACCCTGCTGACCTGGCCCACCGCGTCCATGAACTTTTGCAAGACAAACGCAAACGGAAAGAGATGGGCAACCGGGCCAGACAACTAATGGAGCAAGGGTCGGGCGCGACTGAGCGTACGCTCGAACGGCTAAGAATCATGCTGGGCATGTCAGTGCCAACCCATTCCCCAATATGAGAAGAGAGGTGCAGTGAATCGGATTCTCATGCCCCTTGCGGCCGGATACAGGATGGGAACGGCGCTTCGAATTGCGGCCTACCGCCGCGGTTGGCTGGCAACCCGGCGATTGAAACGTCCCGTGGTCAGCGTGGGCAATCTGAGTGTAGGAGGAACGGGCAAGACGCCGTTCGTCGCGTTCTTAGCAGAACTCCTGATGAAGCGCGGATGGAAGCCGGGCATTCTCACCCGAGGCTACGGCCGCCGCAAAGGGCAAGAATTGATTGAGGTCGAGCCGGGAGCCAATCGCGAACCCGACCCGCGCGAAGTCGGCGATGAACCGGCCTTGTTGGCTCGGAAACTTCCGGAAGTTCCCATCGTGGTCTGCGCGGATCGCTACCGCGCCGGGCTTTTGGCCGAGGAAAGATTTAAGGTGGACATCCACATCCTCGACGATGGCTTTCAACACTTCGAGCTGGCACGGGATGTGGACATCGTTCTCCTGGATTCCACACAGGCACATTCGGATCGGGAACTCTTGCCTTCGGGCAAACTGCGCGAGCCTTTGAAGGCGCTCCAACGCGCACACCTGGTGATGCTAACCCGCACGGAGTTGGCTGACCCCAAGCCGACGGAAGAACGCGTCCGGCAAGTCAACCCGAAGGCGAAAATCTTTCGATGCAAGTCAGAGCTCAAGGGCCTGATGAATCTTTCAAGTGGGGCGGTGGAAAACTTCGGCGCCAATCGAAATGAACCCATCCATGCTTTTTGTGGGATTGGGAATCCTTCGGCCTTCTTCGATGGTCTTGAAAAATGGGGATTTGGTGTGGCATCCCGAACCGTGTTCCCCGATCATCATGTTTATCGAGCACAGGAAATCATCCATCTCATCACATTGGCGCGCAAGTCAGGAGCTGGAACACTGATCACCACGGAGAAAGATGCGTTCAACCTTCCTTCACTTGGCAAAACCGACTTTCGCATCCTGGCGTGCGTGGTTCAAACTGAGGTCTGCGAAGAAGCTGTTTTTGAAGAGGCATTGCTCGAACGCCTGCAAACCGTGAGGATTAACGCTTGAGGGCAAGCAACGGCGGTCTGCATGACCCGCGAAAGATTATGGTCCGCGCCACGAACTGGGTGGGTGACGGCGTGATTTCCCTTCCCGCGCTGGAGGCGCTTCGCATCCGCTTTCCGGAATCAGAAATAGTCCTGGTCGCCAAACCCTGGGTGAGTGAGTTGTATCTTCACCATCCCGCCGTCAACCGGCAAATTGTTTATGACGCCGACGGCGAGCACCGGGGAATGGGCGGGATGCGCAAACTGATCGAATCCCTTCGCGCCGAACAATTTGATGCCGCCATTCTTTTTCAAAATGCCTTTCAAGCCGCTTGGATGGCTTGGCGCGCGAAGATCCCCGTGCGACTGGGGTATGCCCGCGATGCCCGCGCCATGTTGCTGACCGACGCCATCGATGTGCCGCCCCGCGCGGCTTACGGACATCAAGCCTATTACTATTTGCACCTTTTGTTTCGCGCCGGAGTGATCGAAAAGCCGGAACTGCCCCGGCCCACCAATGAACCCTTGTTGACCCTCCTGGAAACCGAAAAAACCTGGGCGATAAAGCAACTCCGGTCTCTGGGCCTGGACGGACCGCGCTTTCTGGTGGGTCTGAATCCCGGCGCCCATTTCGGCCCGGCCAAGCGTTGGCAGCCGGAGAGGTTCGCCGAACTCGCCGACCGATTGATTGGAGCGCTTCATGCCGATGTGTTAATCTTCGGGTCGCCTGGAGAGAGGCCGCTGGCGGAAACAATCGCTCATGCCATGAAGCACACGCCCACCTTAGTGGCGGGCGAAACCACGCTACGGCAATTCATGGCCTTGCTGGCCCAATGCCGGCTGGTGGTGAACAACGATTCCGGCCCCATGCATTTGGCTGCCGCACTCGGTTTGCCCCAGGTGGCCATTTTCGGTTCCACCAATGAGCGCTCCACCGGTCCATTGAGCACGAGCGCGCGCATTGTGAAGCACGCGGTCCCTTGCAGCCCATGTGGGCTGCGCGAATGCCCAATCGATTTTCGGTGCATGATGGGCGTGACCGTGGAAAACGTCCATCGGGCCGCACTCGAGCTCGTTAAGGAGCTGAATATCCGCTATGATCGCAACCGTTAAGAAGAAGACTGGGAGAAAGATTTCCGGGACGAATGCGCGCCGGCCGGAGGAGAAACGGGCCCGCTCCCCACGCCCTCTGACTGCTGTATTTCTTGACCGGGACGGGACCTTAAACGAAGAGGTGGGCTACGTCAATCATATCGACCGCGCGCGCCTCTACCCCTGGGCGGCGGAAGCCATTCGTAAACTGAACCGCGCCCGCATCCCCGTGATCGTCACCACCAATCAGTCGGGAGTTGGCCGGGGTTATTTCTCTGAAGAGCTTGTGCAACGGGTTCACCAGAAGATTGCCCTGGAACTCGCCGCTAGTGAGGCGAGGTTGGATGCATTTTACTACTGCCCGCACCATCCGGATTCCGCCCTGGAGACCTATCGAAAGAAATGCCGGTGCCGCAAACCTCTTGCGGGCATGTTGGATGAGGCGTCCAAGCGCTTCAACATCGATGTGAAATCCTCCTATGTGGTGGGCGACAGCACGCGCGACATGGAAATGGGATTCAAAGCCGGAGCGCGGACCGTGTTGGTGATGACGGGCTACGGGCGGGGTAATTATGAAAACCTACGCGCCCGATGGCCTCGCCAGCCCGACCTGATTGCGGAAAATCTACTGGAAGCCGTGGAGAAGATTCTTGGGGAGCTGGCGCGTCGTGCGATAAGGCCCGGCCGGCGCGATAGGATGCCACGAACGAGATGAAGATCAACAACGCGGAGCGTGCTTCGTTACTTTCAGTGATCGGGAAGTTCACCGAGCAGCACATTGTGCTTCTGGGAGATTTGGTGGCGGACGAATTTGTGTACGGCGAAATTACCCGCGTCTCGCGCGAGGCGCCGGTGCTAATCCTGAAAGAACGCCAGCGGGAAGTAGTGCCGGGGGGAGGCGCGAACGCCGCCAATAACCTGGTGGATTTGGGGGCGCAACTGACGCTGGTGGGGGGAGTCGGCGACGACGAAGCGGGCACGGCGCTCATCGCTTATTTCCGGGCGAAGGATGTTTCCACCCGACACGTCATCACGGTGCGCGGATTTTCGACGCCAGTTAAAACGCGAATCCTGGGCGGACTCAGCCACTGGCAGCGCCAGCAAATCGTTCGGATTGACCGGGAACCAGCCCAGGATGTGGACCGGAAATCCCGGCGAAAATTGAGCGCGAGCATCATACCGCTTCTCAAAAAAGCCTCGGCCATGCTGGTTTCCGATTATGGGTTCGGCTCTACGGACGCCCCGGAAGTGGAATATCTGAGGCGGCGCGCTGGAAACCATCGATTACCCATGACCGTTGATTCGCGTTACGACCTGCTGAAATATTCCCATCTGACGGCCGCGACCCCCAATGAGCCGGAACTGGAAGCTGCCTACGGGAAGAAGATTGGGAATAACCTGGAACTTCTCCATCAACTAGGCCAGAAAACGCTGCACCGCCAATGGCTGCGCGCGCTGCTGGTAACCCGGGGCCGGGACGGAATGGTCCTTTTTGAAGCACGCCGAAAACCTGAGCACATTCCAATTTTCGGCTCCGACCAGGTGACCGACGTCACGGGCGCGGGTGACACGGTGATGGCCGCATTCACGCTGGCACTGGCTGCGGGGGCCACATTCCTCCAGGCAGCGCAGCTCGCAAACTGCGCCGGAGGGCTGGTGGTGATGAAGCGGGGCACGGCTACGGTGAACCGCCACGAACTCGAGGAGGCGATCCGCAACGCGTGAGGGAAAAGATTATCCCGCGGACGCAAGTTTCCGCGTTGGGCGAGCGATTAAGGGGCGCGGGGCGCCGAATTGTGTTTGCCAACGGTTGTTTTGACATCCTGCACGTGGGCCATGTTCGTTATCTTCAAGGCGCAAAGGACCAGGGCGACGTGCTGGTGGTGGGCGTCAATAGCGACCGGACTGTGTGCGAGCTCAAAGGGCCCGGCCGGCCCTTGCTGGATGCCGGTGCGCGCGCCGAACTGGTTGCGGCCCTCGAATCCGTGGATTATGTAGTAGTTTTCGACGATCCAACCGCGGCAGAAGTCTTGCGGGACCTGCACCCCCATGTGCATTGCAAGGGAACCGACTACACTGAGAAAACGGTGCCCGAACAAGAGGTGATGGAAAGTTTGGGAGGGGCTGTGCGCATCGTCGGCGACCCCAAGGATCATTCCACACGCGAGGTATTGTCTGAAATTGTGCGGAGATACCAAAAGCATTGAGCGGTGGGGGGAGCGCATCATTCTACGTCCGAATTATGACCTTCGAGATTCGAAAAGCGTGAATTCGGCATTGAACCATCAAGAACAAGCCTTGAGGCTCATTTTTTCCAGGTCTTTCATTCGCCTTTTCTCCAAGTTGCAATATCACCCAAGCGCTTACTGCCCATGCGTTTCCTAATTATCCGCCTAAGCTCCATCGGTGACATCGTGCACGCCCTGCCAGCCGTTTCCGCGCTGGCCCGGACATTCCCGGACGCTGATGTCGATTGGGTGGTTGAGGCTCGATACGCCGTCCTGCTGGAAGGAAACCCTTGGGTGAAACGAGTGGTGAAGCTGGACACGCTGGGGTGGCGCAGCAACCTTTCTTCATCCGCAGTAATCGAAAAGGTGGCAAGGGGTATAGCCCTGCTCCGCGAAACAACATACGACGCGGTGCTGGATTTCCAGGGACTGATCAAATCCGCCATCATTTCCAAGGTCAGCCGTTCGCAGCGCAGGCTCGGATTTGCGGAGAATTGGCTGCGGGAGCCAGCGGCGGGAATGTTTTATGACGAGAGCGTGGCGCCGCGTGACCGCCGGCACATTATCGAGATGAACTTTGCCCTGGCCGAGCACCTTGGCGCCCGCAATCCTGGACCGGCTGAGTGGGAATTCCCTTTGCCCGGGAATCAATCCGATGATTCGTATATTGAGAAACAGCTTTCGGAAATCGATGCCAAAGATTTCCTGGTCATAAATCCGGGTGGAGGATGGCAGGCCAAGCGCTGGGCGCCCCGAAGGTATGCGGAAATCATTCGCCGTCTCGACGCCGAATGTAGTGGAAAAATTATCCTGACCGGATCGCCGGAAGAAGAAGCACTGGTCCGGGAAATTCTGAATCTTGCAAATTCAACAAGGGCGCACTACATACCTTCTACCCTCGTCCAACTTATCGCTCTGGTCAGGCGTGCGCGGCTCTTCTTGAGCGGAGACACCGGCCCAATGCACCTGGCCGCCGCCGTACGCGCCCCTATCGTTGCCATATTTGGATCCACGGACCCTTTGAATACCCCTGAGCGCAATGGACCATTTAGTCCAGCGGACATTATGCTCTCCAATGGTCACCCGCTGTCATTTTCGCGCGAAATCAAGACGCCCCATTACATCGAGGGTGTTTCCACAGAGGCTGTGTTCATGGCCGTTCGAGAACGTTTGGCGAGGGCGCATGCCTGACGCTTATGCAGCCTGGGCCGCACGTTGGCGAGTGCCTCTGGGATTTGTGCTAGGTATTGCTTTTGTATTTCTGTCCCACCCGACGTCAAGTTTCTTACCCGCTGGCGCAATCATCGCTTTTCTGGGACTCTCGCTGCGGGCTTATGCCGCGGGCTATTTGGAAAAAAGCCGGGAGTTGGCGACCAGTGGGCCTTATCGCTATACGCGCAACCCTCTCTACCTCGGGAGTTTTTTTATAGGCCTGGGCTTCGCGGTTGCGGGCCGCTCTTGGGTCTTAGGACTGATCTTTGTCTGCTTCTTCATCCTGATTTATGGGCCGGTAATGCGGCGCGAGGAGTTTTCTTTGCGGCGCCAATTTGGCGAGGCTTACGACCGCTACGCGAATAGCGTGGCGCTGTTTCTCCCAACTTTCATAATTTCATCAAACGCGCCCAAGGACTCTGCCCTCCAGGATGGGTTCCGATGGGAACGGTACTGGAGGAACCACGAATATGAGGCAGCGCTAGGTTATCTCTGTGGATTGGTTTTTCTGGTGATAAAACTTCGAATGCGGTAAATTATTGATGAAGCTGCCTTTCTGCTTCGCGCGCCGTCTAACCGAAAGCTATGAATTTACGATTTTCCCGGATTGTTGGCGTCGGCATCGCCTTGCTCATTCTGGCTAATTCCAACCATGGCCGGGCACAGGCGCCCTCCCTACCTCCCTTCCCTCCCGGGGAAACTCTAACCTACGACGTGGAGTGGTCAATCTTTACAGCCGGAAGCGTAGTGGCAAGGTTGGTCGACCCCGGACAGGGCGCCATGCCCTCGGAAATCAATACCACCGCCCGTTCGCAAGGCTTCGCCTCCCTCTTGTTCAAGGTTCAAGATAGTTTCGATTCATTCTTCGAACCACGGACGCTTTGTTCCGGCCGGATCAGCAAGAAGATTAATGAGAACAGCCGTCACCGCGAGGTCGATATCGTCTTCAATGCTGAACGTGGCATTGCCTCGCGGGAAGAACGAGATTTGAATTCACCGAATGCCCCGCCCAAACACGCGGAAACCAGGATTCCGGCCTGCGCCGAGGATATCGTCACTGCCTTCTATTTTCTCCGCCGTCATGACCTTCGCGTGGGGCAGGACGTTCACATGTCCCTGAATGATGGAGCCGAGTCCCACGATGTGACCGTCGAAGTTCAAGCGCTGGAGTCCATCCAGACTCCCCTCGGGAACCGGATGGCTTTTCGGCTGGAACCGAAAATCTTTGGAACGCTCTACAACAAGAAAGGGCGGCTTCTGGTTTGGATAAGCGACGACGACCAGCGCTTGCCTTTGCGGCTTAAGATGATCATATCGGTGGGCACGTTTACAGGGAATCTGCGATCGGTTACCACCGTTCCGGGAAACCGTGCGGCAACAAATTAGAATGGAAGAATTATTGAGCGGGTCGGGCACAAGGCTATCAACTTTTCCACCCACCGTACCGGCAATTATTATAATCTGAGGATCTGCGGAATAGGGGCGCCCCCCTTCAATTCTCCCGGGTTACCCCCCGACAACCGCGCCAAGGCCATGCAACCCTCAACGCTTGTCGGGAAAATAGGGTACGCCAGCCATCAATGGCGGCATGTCCGCCAGGTTCTCGATGACTCGCTTTTGACCTTTCTGAAAGAGGATGCCCTGACTATATCGGCATCGATCGCCTACTTCGCCTTGCTCTCAATTTTCCCGATGCTGCTTCTCCTGGTGAGTCTTAGCGGAATCTATATCCGCCGTTTTGAACTGAACGGACAGCTCACCATGGTTCTTGAAAGTCTTCTGCCCATGCGGCCGGACTTCATCATGAAGGAACTTATTCAAATTTCGAAAGGCTTTGGGCGGATTACTCTAATCTCCATCGCGCTCTTGTTTTGGAGCTCTTCCGGTGTGTTTCTACCCTTGGAGAGAGCGCTCGACCGGGCCTGGGAGGTGGAGAAAAGTCGCAGATGGTGGAAGAGTTATCTGGTGGCCTTTGAAATGGCCTTTCTCTTCGGTGCGTTCATCCTTGTTTATGCCGGCGTGTTAAGTTTCAGCGTCTATCTCCAGGACAGTTCCTCTCACTGGGTGCAAATTCAAGCGATTCCGGTAGTGGTTGAATTCCTTTTCCGAGGCGGATTTGCCGTGCTCGCTTTCGGAATGACTCTGGGTGTATTCATTATCCTTTTCAAACGGCTTCCCAACCGTTATCTGCCCATCGGCAAGGTTCTTCCCGGGGCCTTTCTAACCGCGCTTTTTTGGGAAGGCGCGCGCACCTTGTTCACCTTATTCCTTCCCCGCTTCAATTACAGCCACATCTATGGGTCGGTGGGTGTGGTGGTAGCCCTCATGACATGGCTTTACGTTTCCTCGGTGGTCACGCTGTTTGGCGCGCATGTTTCACACAACTTGTACAAGACGTTGAAAGAGCCGGCGCCCACGGATGCGGCAACCGTACCTCCGCTAGTCGAATCCCACGTTCAATCCGCCAGTGAAGTCCGGTAGGGGTGAACGGAAATCGAGTCTCCCTGCATCTCAACGGTCACCGCGCCGTGAATGTCCGTCCCAAAGACTTGCGCGCCGCCCGTTCTGAGCCGCGCGAGCTCATCCAAGGCCTCCGGCTTCAATCCATCCCCCATTTCATCACTCACCAGGGCAACCCGCGGCGAAACACGATCCAGAAACCGGGAGGCGGGAGATGTTCGAAGTTGATAAATTCCAAGTCCTATTGTGTGGCTGGCGAGCGGCGCACCCGAAAGCAACAAGGCCTGTTCCATTTTTTCACTGATGCCCCCGGATAAAAGGACACTGGCCTCTCCACTCGAAACGCGAAGGACCATCGAGTTGTCGTGGGACTTGGAACGAGTCGAAGATTCCGGAACGAGATTTTGGGGCGGCCAAAGGATGGAGATGGATGATACTCCCCGTTCGAAGCGGTCCCCGGCTGCAACCTGCCGTGTCCTGATCCCGTGCTGCCGAACCTCCTCCAGCAAATCCCGGTAGGAGGCGGTGAGGGGATTATTTCCGTGCCAAAACTCTCCCACATCGAAATTGCGGACCACCGAGTCCAACCCATCGAGGCGTTCCTCACGAGAGTCGGTCAGGGCTAGAACGTCAATTCGGTCGATACCTCGCGACCATAAGTACGGTGAAACAATTTCTTCTCCCGGATCCCAACGCCGCCCATGAAAGGGCGCAGCATAGGGGCCCACGGCACGGCTGCCTCCGGCATCCAGCAATAGCGTGGTTCGATCGGGAAGCACCACAAAAATCGCGTCGCCCCCACCACAGTCGAGCGTGGTTACTTCAAGGACTCCGCTTGGAATTCGAGGCGCAAAGGGATGAAGGGTAATTAACATGGCAAGACTCAGTTCTCCCCCGAGTGATGTCCAGAACAAACGCGGCTTGCGCCCCACGGTCAATGCCGCAAAAATGATGGATATCACAAAGCCCCACGCCACCCAGGTGGGAGGCTCCGGGACCCGGAACGATAACCAGGCCGGCAGTGAGGGCAAGTCAGTTAAGGCAAAAATTCCGCTCAAGATAAAATGCACCAATTTGGCCGGCCAGGCAGCAAGAAATGGCGAAATAGTACCCAGCAGAACCGTGGGTATGGCAACCGCCAGGAGAACCACCATGGCGGGAATCGCCATCGCGTTCAATCCAATTCCAGAAATTGCGACGCGATGGAATGTGATCGCCATGGGGAGCAACAAACCTATCTGAAGAATGGCGGAAAATAACAACATGCTTGCCGCCCACACCGCCAATCGGATGGGACCAGTTACCGCCAACGAAGCAATGGCCGGGTGGCGTTTGGCAAAACCAATTCGTTCTTGCAGGCCCGAGATCAAACTCCGTAAATCGAGTCGAAATTGTGCCTGGCTTGGCGTAAATATAATGTCCAGCCCATCTTGGTCAATCCGCCCAAGCGCGCGCCGGTAGGGCTCCGTGGTCAACATGAGGACGGGAACGGCCAGGCCGGCAATCAGCAACGCCGCGGCGAAAGACAACTCAAACCCGGTTTCGAAAAGCCATTCCGGGCGGTAGAGCATCAGCACCAGTGCCGCGAACCCGATAGAGTTCAGAGCGCTGTGTTCGCGGTAGACGAGGCGGGCGACGAGATAAACAAAAATCATTAGCAGGGCTCGCAGCGTGGGCGCCCGCTGTTCCACCAGCAATGCATATAGGAGCAGGAATGCCATGAGCAGCAGGGTTCTCCAAGTTTGTCCAAGACGAGTCCGGCGGAGGAGGAACGATGCGATCAGAGCCAGCAAACCAATGTGTAGACCGGCAATGACGAGCAAATGATAAAGCCCCGTCTTGCGGAAGTTTTCGATCGTATCGGAATCGAGCGACGCGCGTTCGCCCAGCAGCACGGCTTTCAAAACCGCGCCATCCCGCATCCCCACCGACCACGGCGGATAAAGCGCATCAATGGATCCGGTCAAGCGCGCGTGGGCCTCCTCCAAAAGCCTGGAGATCCCCGGACGCTTGGTGTCTTTTATTTTTTCCACGCCAGGAGAACACTTGATGCTCCCCAGCCAGTAGACGTCTTCCATGGATTGCATCCAGTGGCAATAATCAAAGCTGCCGGGATTCTGATAAACTCGGGGCTTCTGCACTCGAATCAAGGCCCGGATTGTGTCACCGCTCTGAAGATGAAGGGCGTTGAGGGCAGGCCAAGCCCCCGACCCTCCCGTGGCCTCCAAGCGCACGCGAATGGTACCCGTCCAGGGGCGGCGTACATTATGGTTCGCGGCGCTTATTACCTCAATAAACCTCGCGCCCAAATCGAATTGCAATCCGTACCGGGTACGAAATGGTCTTGAGACCAGAACACCTTCCATTCGCACCGGGTTGGCCAGATTGATCCCCGATGATTGGAGATAGCGAACATGGTTCGGCGGAAAGCGCGCTTCAAACATCAACGAAGCGATGGCGCCCGCGACTGCAAATCCGAATAACGCGAACAAAAACGCGGGGACATGCTTTTCTACGTGCAAACACGCGAGGCCGAGAATCAAACAAATCCCGGCGGTGGCAAGGAGGCGAGAGACGATATAAATTATTTCAGTGGAAGAATTACCCTGCGGGTGGACTGAAAGGATTCCCAGTGCGAAACAACCTGCCAAGACCAGCAAGGGACTTCGCATGGAGTGGGTCATTCAATTCTTATTCCACCCGCCGGTGGGAAGCGGAATTACTCGCCAGTTTTGTTCAGTTAAGCAACGTGGCTACATTATTCAGATGATAAATGGAGAAATGTGGCGTCATGTTTGTGCGTCGCGCCAAGGACGGAGGCGGACCGTAGGAAGCATCGGAACTTGACCCGGAATGCTAGGGCTTCTGCGCCGAAAGCCTGGCCACGCATTCAATGTGGTAAGTCTGCGGGAAAAAATCGAACATCTCGACCGAGTCCAATGCGTAGCCGTGGGCTATGAGGAACCCAAGGTCACGGGCGAGAGTCGGCGGATGGCAACTGACATAGGTAATTCGCTGAGGACGTATTGCGCTGATGAGCTTCAGGGTGCTTGAGCCGACGCCAGCGCGCGGCGGATCAAGAACGACCAGGTCGGGTGCCGAGCGTGCGTACCGGCGCAAGAAATCAAAAACCGTATCCGCCACTGCGCGGACATTTTGAAGCAAATGCGCCTTCGCGTTCGCCGCCAGGTCGGCCGCCGCGGCTTGATTACCTTCCACAGCGACCACCTGCTCGAAATGCCGCGCCAACGGGAGTGACAACAGACCCACACCCGCGAAAAGATCGAGGGCGAGCCCGCCCCGCTCCGCCGCCGTGACGGATTTCACAAATTCCGGCAGCAGAAAGCGCGATGCCTGAAAAAACGATCCAGGGCTCACTCGATATTCAAAATCGCCCACACAATAATGCATGGCCGGTTCACCAAAGGTTCGCGGGCCGCTGCCGCCTTCGATGACCACGCTGGCCAAAGTCTTGCAGCGCTCCAGGCAATCTTTCGCCAAAGCTTCGCTCTCTTGTGCGCTGAAACTTCCGCGGAAGGTAACTACTGCCCGCTGGTCACTATCGTCGGCGAGCAAGTCAATTTCGCGGCACGCCGTCAGCCGGCTGGACCACTCCGGCGGTCGAAGTTCGGCAACCATCGCATTGAGACAGGGCGAAAGAATGAGGCAGTTATCAATGGGGACAAGCTTGTGGGACTCGGCTTCAAAAAATCCCAACTCGACGCGCCCGCCGTCCGTGAAGGCTACTTTGAATTGGGCCTGGTTGCGGTAGTTCCACGGGCTTGCGGCATGGGAGGGAATTTCTGCGCTCCAAAAAATCTTCCCGATCCGCCGTAATGTTTCGCGCAGGATTTCGACCTTCGTCGCCGTCTGCATGTCGGAAGGAAAATGTTGGTACTGGCATCCTCCACAGCGTCCGAAGTATGGGCAAGGGGCGTCAATACGCTCGGGCGCTGCGGCGAGAATCCGAAGAGGAAGGGCGTGCACCACCCCCTTGGCGGCACGAACTTCCTCAACCTCAAGTCTCTCGCCCGGCAGGGCACGCGGTACAAAAATCACCCGGCCGAGGTGATGCCCGAGCGCGTCACCTCCGAAAACAAGTTTTTCCGCCGAGAATTCAAATGGCTGGCTCATTCGCTTTTCAAATCAGAATCTTAGGCCTCACAAATAGAATAAGCTGAGTCGCGGCACGCCATAGTGTTCATATAACCGCTTCTTGAGAAATTGGCGCTCCAGGGATTCAATTTGTGGCGCGGTCATTTTCTGGCGATAACTCGCGAGGCCCCGGTCCACTTCCTTCCTCACCTCGGTCAGGAGATCTGTTGAGGCGGCACGAGTCAAAGCAGCCGTCAGTTTTTCTTCAAGGGCGGAGAGACGTTGTTCCAGATCTTCCAAATCCGCACCCATTTCATTTCGCCCCGCGATTTCATGAATCGCCTTTGCGACTTCCGCAAGGTCTCCCGCCAGCACTTGCTCTTTTCTCGTAAGACAGTCGGACGACGCCTTCCCGATCGCCACCGCGCTTTGATTGAGATAGGCGTTAATTTCCTCTGGCGCGAAAGGAGCCTTCTCGGAAACATGATGGGAAGAGCGCGCGCCGCTTTCCACCTGAGCAGCGTTTACCTCTTCAGCCGCCTGAAGCACAGCCTGGACACAGTAAGTCAGACCGTTAATTCTTCGGAACCGTTGGGGACGCTTGGCAAATTTCTGAAACGCGCGCTCGATGCCTGTCAGTGCGGCTTCCAGAGGGATACCGGCTTCCTTCCACGATTCGATGAGCGCCCAGTCCAGAGTGGAGAGAAGTGTGGGCGTGCCGCGACACCGGCGAAAACACTCCTCGATTTCCGTGAAGTAGTTGAAGTAGTTTTCCAAAGGGCTTTCAAGGGGTGAGAATAATGTGTTTCGGTATTTCAGTTTCTCAGTATTTCAGTGGGTCAGGTGATCGGGCTACGGATAGTTCCGCCACTCGCGCGACTTAGAATTTCTTAACTGAGCAACTGAAATACTGACAACCTGAAGACCTTTCTTACCTTTTCACTTCTGACTCCTGTCCGTTGGCTGACGGACTGACTTCTGCCTTCTCTCTTCCATATTTCTCTCGTAAATAATCCGCAAGCCTTCCAGGGTCAAAGAAGCTTCAACCGGGGGCTTGTATTTGGACGCGCCCGCCACTAGCGGGGCTTGTCCCCCTGTGGCAACCACTTTGGTTGCATTTCCCAAATCACGGCAGAGGCGGTCCAGGACGCCGTCCACCAGGCCCACGGCGCCATAGAACAGACCGGACTGCATGCTGCTGACGGTGTTGGTTCCGATCACGTGCTGAGGTTCGCGAATTTCGACGCGAGGCAGGCGGGCCGCCCTCTGGAAAAGCGCTTCCGCCGAGATCCCGATGCCGGGCGCGATGACTCCGCCCAGGTATTCACCTTTTTCCGACACCACGTCGAAAGTGATGGCCGTGCCAAAATCTACAATGACGCACGGACCTCCGTATTTCTCAAAGGCGGCCACGCTATTGGCAATGCGGTCCGCGCCCACTTCCAGAGGGTTGTCATAGTGGATCGCCATCCCCGTGCGGATCCCCGGCTCAAGGAAAAAGGCCTTGAGGCGAAAATATTTCACCGCCATCTCCTCCAGGAGAGTATTGAGGGGCGGGACAACGCTCGCCACCATAATCGCGGATATTTGATCCGCTTGAATTCCTTCCAGAGAGAACAGGTTGCGAATCAGGATTCCGTATTCATCGGCGGTTTGGGCGCGGTTGGTGGTCAATCGCCACTGGGCGAGCAGTTCCTTTTCCTCAAACACGCCGAGAACAGTATTGGTGTTTCCTACGTCGATTACCAGGAGATTGGAGTTGGATTTTGGCATTTTAGTCAAAAGGTAAGCGGCAGGTAGAAGGTTGCATGTGGGCCAAAACTAGAAACCTTATCATCCAAAACTTCGAGCCATTTGGATTTCAAGTACGAATCTTGAAACCCGGCCCACATTCCACATGCCACCTGCCATCTTCCCCCCTCATTTTACTTCCAAAATTTCTCCTGAAACCAACGATTCCTCTTTTCCATCCTCGCGGCGGATGCGCAGCATCCCGCTCGGGTCCAAACCCGCCGTGACGGCCTGAAAATCCTCGCCGCTTGTCCGCACTCGGATCGTTTTCCCATCGGCGTAGGTCGAGGCTTTGGCCCAGGCGCGAAGAATCGGCGCGTTACCTTCGTTCTTCAGCAATTCGTAACTTCTCTCCAATTCTTTTAAGAGTCCAACCAGAATTTGCGCTCGGGAGTAACTTCTTCCGCCTTCGATGCGTAAAGACGTAGCCGTCGCCGTGAGTTCCGAGGGCATGGATTTATTGTTCACATTCACGCCAATTCCCAACACCACATGGTGCAGGCGGCCCAACTCGGCGTTCATTTCCGTCAAAATCCCGCAAACCTTTTTACGGTTCACCAGCAAGTCGTTGGGCCAGCGAATGTCAACTTCAAGTCCGGTGGCGGCGGATAGCGCGCGATGGGCCGCCAAGCCCGCCATCAAAGTGAGCGCCGGAGCATCGGCGGGGGAAAGTTTCGGACGCAGGATGACCGAGGCGTAGATGCCGCTGGATTTTTCAGAAAACCACTTTCGTCCGAAGCGGCCTCGGCCCGCCGTTTGTTCTTCCGCCACCACCACGGTTCCCTCTGCAGCTCCCTCCACGGCCAGCGCCAGGGCGGTGTTATTGGTCGAGTCGATCCGGAAATAATGGATGATCTTGTGGCCGATCTCGTTTTCGCCGAGCTCCGGTTGGATGAGGCTGGGCGCCAGGATGTCCGGCAGGGTGCGAAGCTGGTAGCCACTTGACGTGTGCCCCTGAATTTCAACGCCCAAAGCGCGGAGTTTTCCCACGTAATTCCACACGGTGGAACGGGTCACGCCGATCTGGGAGGCGATTTTGGGTCCGGGCAACACAACGGTCGCATTCTTCACCAACACTGAAATCAGTTTGTCCATGCGGCGATCTGTGGCAGCCGTGCCCATAGGATTTCATCGATAAATCTGCGGGGGAAATTGCAAGAGGGAAACTGGAAATTAGAAAATTGAAACTGGTACCAACAATTGGGGGATTACATCCATTTTCCAATTTCCAGTTTCTAATTTCCAGCTTCCCGTTTCTATTTGTCTCCCAATCTTTCCAGGGCTTCTATAACTTTGCCTAGATGTTCAGTCAGTTCGGCATGTCGGCGCTCGACCCCGCGTACCACGTCGCGCGGCGCCCGGCTGACAAAGCCCTGATTATCCAACTGCTTTTTCGCCTGGCTGAGCGCCAGCTCCAGCTTTTCTTTTTCGCGCTCCAGCCGCAGGCGTTCGGCGGCGGGGTCCACCGTCTCTTGGTGCAAAATCCGAAGATCAAATGTGGCCGTGTGATGGACGCCGGCAGGCTCTCCTGTCATCCGTCCGCGGGTAAAATTCATCGCCTGCAATCCCGCCAGCCGATGAATGGAATCCTGGTGAGCGCGAAACAGTTCCAGCACGCGCATGTCATCACAGGCCACCTGGGCGCTGGGTTTCTGTTTTTGCAGATTCAAATCGGCTTTGGCATTGCGCGCCGCGACAATTAACTCCTGCACGGTTTCAAACTGCTTTTCGGCAATGGGATCGGCCACTCGCTCGGTCACCAGATTAAAGGGCGCCAGGGAAATGGATTCCTCGCGAGGACGGCGGCCCAGCTCGTGCCAAAGCTCTTCGGTGATGAAGGGCATGAAGGGGTGGAGCAGGTGGAGGGCGCTTTCAAACACCCGCGTCAGGTTAATCCACGTTGCCAGGGTAGCGGGCTCGTCGCTGGATTTCGTGATCTCGGGCTTTACCCACTCCAGATACCAATCGCAAAACTCGTGCCAGAAAAAATGGTAGATCTTGTCCGCCGCTTCATGAAAGCGGTATTGGCCTAGGGCCTCGTTGATCTCATGAGTAGTCGTCCACAAACGCGAGAAAATCCAGTGGTCCGCCAGCGAAAGATGTTCCGGCGAAGCGGCGGGCTCAAATCCCATCCCCGGCATCGGCTTTAAGGCATCGGCAATCTGATGCTGAACGTTTTCCGGAAGTTTGCGGAAATTCATCAGCACAAACCGGGCGGCATTCCAGATTTTATTGGCAAAGGCGCGGTAGGAATCAAACTTCTCCGGACTCACCACAATATCGGTGCCGGGCGCGGCGCTGATGGCCAGGGCAAAACGCACGGCGTCGGTTCCGTATTTCTCCGTCACTTCAAGCGGATCGATCACGTTGCCCTTGGTCTTGGACATCTTCTGGCGCTCTGCGTCCCGCACCAGGGCATGGATGTAGAGCTCGCGAAAGGGAACTTCGCCCATGAATTTCAAGCCCATCATGATCATCCGCGCACCCCAGAAAAACAGGATGTCGAACCCCATGATCATCAGGTTCTGCGGATAAAAATAAGCCAGGTCCTGCGTTTTGTCCGGCCAACCGAGAGTGGCAAACGGCCACAAGGCGGAGCTGAACCATGTGTCGAGTACATCGGTTTCGGGGCGAAGCGATCCTGACCCGCACTTCGGGCAAACATGGGGAGTCTCGCAGGCCACAATCACGGAGTTGCAGGACAAGCAATACCACGCGGGGATGCGATGGCCCCACCAGAGCTGGCGCGAGATGCACCAGTCGTGAATTTTGTCCATCCAGTCGAGATAGATTTTCCTGTACTGGTCGGGGACAACTTGAATTTTTCCCTCTTCCACCACCCGCACAGCAGGCTCCGCCAGGGGCTGCATTTTCATGAACCACTGGGTGGAAAGACGCGGCTCAACAATGGAATGGCAGCGCTGACAAATCCCAACGCTCAACGGGTAGTCCTCGATTTTTTCCAGCAGCCCCTGCGCGGTGAGATCACGCACCACGGCCTGGCGCGCTTCAAACCGGTCGAGGCCGCGGTAAGGGCCGGCCTCCTCGGTCATGCGCCCGTCCTCGTCAATCACCTCGATGCGGGGCAATTTGTGGCGCTCGGCAATTTCATAATCATTGGGGTCGTGGGCGGGCGTCACTTTCACTGCGCCGGTCCCGAATTTCGGATCCACGAAGTCGTCCGCCACCACGGGAATGAATCGCTTGAGCAGAGGCAACTCGACGCGGGAATCCACCAACTCGCGGTAGCGCGGGTCGGAAGGGTTGACGGCCACCGCCGTATCGCCCAGCATGGTTTCAGGGCGGGTGGTGGCGACCGTGATGTGCCCCGGACGCTTTTCCAGCGGATAACGGATAAACCAAAGCTTCCCCTGCCGCTCTTCGTGCACCACTTCCAGGTCAGAGACGGCGGTGCCGCAGCGAGGACACCAATTGACAATGTATTTACCGCGGTAAATCAGTCCCTCTTCAAACAGGCGCACGAATACTTCCACCACGGCGCAGGTGTAGGCGGGGTCCATGGTAAAGCGATCGCGAGTCCAATCGCAGGACGCGCCCATGCGCTTCATCTGTTCGCGAATGGTTCCGCCGTTCGCTTCTTTCCATTTCCAGCAGCGCTCGATAAATTTCTCCGGCCCCATTTCCCGTCGCCGGCGCTGCCCTTCGTGCTGCCAGGTCCTTTGGGTGGCGGGCCCAGGCTCAAGGTCAGGTAACGCCTCGCGGCCGAGTTCGCGCTCCACGATCATCTGGGTGGCGATGGAGGCGTGGTCGGTGCCCGGAAGCCAAAGCACGTTTTCGCCCTTCATGCGGTGCCAGCGCATCAAGATATCAATCTCACCGTGCTCCAGCATGTGCCCCATGTGGAGCGAGCCGGTAATGTTGGGAGGGGGAATGGTGAGGGCAAATCGTGGCCGCGTGGGATCATCGGAAGGACGATAGAGCTTCTGCTCAACCCATTGGCGCGCCCATTGCGGCTCAATCGTTTCCGGCGAATATAATTTGGGGATTTCAGGTTCCAATGTTTGCTTTCCTCAACGGTAAACCCTGCCCGGAGCGGCAAACGTGGTTCATCCGCTCTAACGGCAGGGCCAGTATCGCTAATGAATTCAAATAACTATAGCCTTTGGCCCGAATTCAGTCAAATTTCGGGCGTCGTGTGGCGCGCCACGATTAGTTCTTGTGGAGGGAAGGAGCGCTTAGCTCAGCGGTGATTTCGCTGGAGATGGGTTTGGCGATTTCCTCAATGGCTTTAGGAGAGAGTCGCGGAGACATCTTGGCAACAACCAGGTAAACGATGGAATAAACTTGTGACGGATCGAGGGTTTGGGGCAATCCTGCCTCAGGAGCGGGAGCTGCTACAGCTGCTGGCGTCTCTTCCGGGATAAGCCCGGCATCCTGCGACACAGCAGGGGGCGCCTCCTCAGCGGCGGCGGGTTCTGGCTCAACCGCATGGGGAGCGAGCCGGACGCTCCCGGCAGCGGCTTCGCTTAACGAAAAACTTTCGAGTGTCGTTGGTGAAACCGGAGCGGATTCTTCCACTTCACTCGGCCCGGCCGCAGGAGCCGCTTCCGGAGGAGCTTGAATGGACATCGCTTCCGCGGATTGCTCCTCAAGGATGGGCGGGGGCGCATGCTCCGGAGCAGGCGCGAGTTCGTCGCTCAAAACCGGTTGCGCGATGTCCGCCGGCGCGCGAAACATAATGGTGCGCTCGGTAACATGCTCGTGCGGATGTTCGTGTTCCTCATGGTGCTCAGGGGCGGCTTGCTCTTCAATCAGCACCGGTTCGGCGGGCGCTGGAGTTTCCGTAGCCTGGATTACGGGCATCTCGGCGATAAATTCCGCCGGAGCTGCTGAAGCGTGGGGGTCTTCCACCTCAATGATGGGCTCTTCGGTGATCTGAGGAGCTGCCTCTATCACATGGGAAGGCTCAGGCTGAATTTCGAATTCAGCCGATGGCGCGGGCTCAGCAGGTGCAGGTTCAGCCTGAATCTCTTCCAGCGCCTCGGCAAATGCCATTCCGCCGCCGAATTGCGAGAAGTCCGGGGTGGCTTCTTTGGGGGCAATCTCGGGCTCTTCATCCACAGGCTCATTTACAAAAGTGGGTGGAGCTGCGGGTTTCACTACGGGAACGGGCTCGGGTTTGGCTGCGGCAGCCTCGGCGATGGCGAGGTATTTGTTTACCGTGGAAATCAACTCATCACGGTCAAAAGGTTTCTTGATCCGGGCGTCGGCGCGGACGCGCGATCCCCTTTGCTCGTCCAAAACGTCGTCATCACTGAAAACGAGGATTACGGGCACATTGGCATATTCCTTTGAGCCTTTGACGAATTCGCAGACCTCATAGCCGTCCTTGCCCGGCATGGCAATGTCAGCCAGAATCACCATGGGAAGAACGGTGGGCAGCTTCTTAATTGCGGCTACGCCGTTCGACACGGTGACAACTTCCAAGCCCTCGCCCGTCAATACTCCGCTGGCTTTCTTTTGAACGGTTGGGCTGTCGTCCGCGATTAAAACCTTACGCGCCACTCATGGCCTCCTGTTTTGGGGTCAATGATTCGCCGCCGTGAGAAATACCATTTCGGGACGCTGAAGTCAAGGCGCAATCGCAGTCGTCTCATTTCGCAGGCCTCCGGAGCTTAAGGATAAACCCGATAAAGGAGCCAGTAAACCATCACTCCGGTAATGGATACATAGAGCCAAGCCGGGAGTGTCCATCGCGCGATGCGCTTGTGCAGGTCGAATCGTTTTTTCCAGGCGCGATAAAGCGTGGTTAGGATCAGGGGAACAATCAACGCCGCCAAAATTGTGTGTGAACCTAGTAAAGTGAAATAAAAGGGGCGAATCAGGCCCTGCCCCATGAAACGTGTGACACCATGATGCGCGTGGTACCAGAGGTAGCAGACAAGAAATAGCGAGGACGTCCCAAACGCCGATAGCATGCAGATTTTATGAGCCAGGATGCGTTTATTGCGTATGAAGTAGTAACCGAGGGTCAGCAGGACGGCACTGGCGGCGTTCAGCGAGGCGTCGAGCGCCGGAAAATCAGAGAGGGGAAGGATCACGGGTTGAGTTTACAGTTGATAGCTGACTGTTGAAAGTTAAAAACAAAGGCGAATAGCCGCCTTAAGCTTTATGGGCAATCAGGAAAAGCCTGCCTGATCCGAGCTTGAACGGCTCCAGGTCAAACGAGCTAAATGCTTGGGTGCGTGAGAATCCGGCCTCCTCGAGCAGGTGACAGATCTCTCGATAGGTGTAAACGCGATCGGATGAAGTTTTCTTCTCCTCTTTCCCGTTTCGCACAAAAGTGTATTCGGTTTCCATGCGTCCGTGAACGTGGTCCCACCGGTTCTCTTCAAGAAAGAGGATGTCGCCCACACGCACCCACTCGCGTTCTCGGACAATGGGCAGCACCACTTCTGCCACCCGGCTGGCATCGAGGACGAACCGGCCTCCCGTATTGAGGGCGCGAAAAACGGATTTCAGAAAACCGGCATGCCCCGCGTCATCGAAGTATCCGAAGCTGCCTCCCATACAGAAGGCCGCGTCAAAATGCTCCGCCCAATCCATGCGGCGCATATCACCTTGTTTCCAACCAATATTCATGCCCTTCGCAGAAGCCTTGCGCCGGCCCTCTTCCAGAAATGCCGGGGCAAAATCGAGTCCGGTCACCTGGAAGCCGCGCGACGCCATGGCGAGCGAGAGCCGCCCTTCACCGCAGGGAACATCCAATACCTTTGCGGAGGGGGCGAGGGCGAGTACCTTCTGAAGAAAGTCCGCCTCGGCCTGGGTTTGTTCTTCGGAAAAAACCTGGCGCCACATGTCCAGGGCAATTCCGTCGAAAAAACTCTCCCACCATTCTTGGGACACAATCCACCCACTTTTGTCGACAGATTCCTTGCGGTCGGACGTGGTTAACTCGAGGCTTGGCCGGAAGGCACACTGGGCGGCTCGGCGGAGTCCGGTTTCTTCTTCGCGTGTTCCATCGCCCGCTTTAGCTCTCCCGTGAAAACGGACCATACAACGTTTAACATAAACACGCCGCCAATGGTCAGGCTAATAATTGTCAGGGCGATGCCATCCAAAGTCAAAATTTGACCGGTCATGACGAGATAGGCGAAGACACCGAGCGAGATCAGCCCGGCAAGAAGGCAGAAGCCGAATAAGATGAGCGTCTCAAGCATGGAGGTTTGTTCCTTGCCCCGCGTAATGCCCTGAGGATCCTGAAAATCCGGCATTGGTCAAACAGGAGTTCACAGTCTGCCGTTGAAGTCTGGTTGAGATCAAAACAAAACCTTGTCCACGATCATGAGACCAAAAATCAACGGCAAATAAAATACGGATGCCAGGAGGAGGCGCCGTGCCAGCAACTTGGACCGTACCTTGGCCGTCAGAACGCCGCAATAAAGGAGGCCCAGCCCCAAGGGGAGCGCACCCATGAAATAAACCCAGCCCATCTGGCCCAGCCAGGTGGGGAGCAAGCTGATCGGCAAGAGAGCGAGCGAGGTCACGAGAATCTGCCGCGCGGCCTTTCGCCCTTGTGGGTCATCGGCCGGAAGCATGAAAAGTCCCGCCCGTTCGTAATCCTCGCGGTACATCCAGGCGATGGAAAGAAAATGCGGGAACTGCCATATAAAAAGGATGGCGTATAGCGTCCAAGCTTCAAGATTCAGGGTACCGCGCGCCGCCGCCCACCCAATCAATGGCGGCATGGCCCCCGGAAAAGCGCCCACCAGCGTGCAGTAGGTAGTTTTCCGTTTGAGTGGAGTATAAAGAAGAAGGTAGCTCGCAAGAGTAAGGAACGCCAGGGCACTGGCTAGAAAGTTGGCTGCCCACCAGAGGTATAAACAGCCGCCCACTGAAAGGATAATTCCAAACCACAGGGCTTCCGAAGGCGAAAGTCTTCCCGCGGGCAAGGGTCGATTGGCGGTTCGCCGCATGCGGGCGTCAGACTGGCGTTCAAACCATTGGTTCAGGGTCGCCGTGCCACTTGCCACCAGTAGAGTGCCGGCAAGGGTGTGGAACAGGAGCAAATAATTCACCGGGCCGCGCCAACCAAGGTAGAAACCCGCAAGCGAGCTGGCTACAACCAGCGAATTCACCTCGGGCTTGGTGAGCGTCCAATAGTCCCCGAGTTTGCCGCGCCACCCGGCCCCGACCGCGCGGGGCAGCGGATTGACTGCCGCGATCACCGAGTTGTCTACAACGCTGCCCATTAATTTTCCTTCAAACCGCAACGTTTTCCCGCATCGAAGAGAGCTCCGGGGCCGCATCGGGCGCCGCGACAAACCGGTAAGTCTGATAGGTAAGCGCCAAACTGGCCGCCAGAACCAACGCGCCCACCGCAACGTGGGTGGTGGTGACCAGAACCACGGGCGGCAAGGGCTGGGGTGCGTTTTGATTTGTCCAAACTTCCCAATAGGAGCCAACGCCGAGGGCCACCTGCGCCACCAGCAACCCGGTGAGCAGCCCAATGGGCCGCGTGAGATGGCGTTCGGTTCTAAATTCGATGAGCACCCGCACCAGCATCCAAACCACTGCGATAGTTACCAGGCCCGCTCCCACCACGTGAGGGATGATTCCAAACCCATGATGACGGAAAGCCGCGCCCATCATGAGCTGAAGAAAAATCAAAACCGTCGTAGCCGTGGCCAGCCGTCGAAGAGAAACCGTTGAGGTTTCTCTTGCCTTGGGCTCGTCCCAACCCCAGCCCGGTTGGGTAAATAATGCGAGGCTTACCATGATGCAGAAAAAAGCCTGGGCCAAACAGGCGTGAGCCACGGAAACATCCACGGGCAAAAAGAAAAGGACCGTGATGCCGCCCAAAATGGCTTGCGCAAAGATGGTGAGGACAGCAATCGCGCCCAAGCGGCGCACCCATCGTCGCGGCTCATACCGCCAGAGACAGGCCGCGAGAATCAGGGTGAAAATCACCACCGTCCCCGCCACCATGCGATGTCCGTGCTCGAACTTGACGCCCCCCACCATGCGCGGCATGCGAAAGGTCCCAAACGAAGTCGGCCAGTCCGGAACGGAAAGGCCTGCATCATTGGACGTCACCAGCGCCCCGGCGATAATCAAAATGAAAGTGGCGGCGGCAACAAACGTCGCGTAGCGGTGCAGCCATCTTTGCTGTAAGGTCTGTGCCATTTTCGAAGCTATGCATTCCAAGGCGCAACCGCGGCGTTCGGCGCATCGTGATTTGCCGGGTCTGGGTGAAACTCTGTCCCATCGTCAACGCCCGCGTTAAAGCTATTCCGCCGGCGGAATAGCACACCAAAAATCAAAATGAACATCAGGAGCGAAGGGAACATCATCACCAGCACACCCGTCCTCAGTGCCTGCAACATTCCCGGAGCTTGCGTAGCGGCGTTCTGGTAACATGCGGGGCAGGTCTGAGCCAATGCCACGCTGGAACTCGCAAGCGCGGCAAGACCCGCCGAAATTCGCAGCAACTTTGCCCGAATTGGATGCTGTAAATCTGAAATTTGAAATTTCAGATTTGAAATTTGAAATCCACTTTTCACGATCTGCCGTCCCCTACTTTCCACGTCATGTCTTCCACCTTCTCCGCACCAAGTCGCCGCTTTTTCTCAGTTCATCATTCATAATTCATCATTCATACTTTCTTTCAGTGCACCTTCATCGCCAGAATGCGAAGACTGTCTGGAAACACCACAAACAACATTCCCACCACAAACAGCAACGCCGGCATCAGGGTCAGGATCAGACTGCGGCGCTCATACCGGAGGTGCATGAAATAAGCGATGATGAGCGACGCTTTAATAAGCGAGAGGCCCATCAACAGGGCGAGCATCAGCTTCAGTTCCAATTGCTCATAGGCCAGGATGACTTCGATTGCGGTCATCCCCAGCAGCGAAAACCAAACGGTGAAAGTCACCTTCTTGCTGATTTCATCGTGGGCATGTTCACTGGTTGCGCTCATTCGATCTCAAACCTCCAATTTTAGCTGCGGCCGGCGCCTGTCCCTGGAAAGGGAGACCGCCTTCAGCCCATCAAATTTTTGCCGACAGCAGATAGACCAGCGGGAAGATGAACATCCAAACCAAATCGACAAAATGCCAATACAGTCCGGCGACTTCCACCACTTCATCGTTATATTTTCCCCGCGCCGTACCCAAGGCCACCACGGCAAGATAGAAAACCCCGATGGTGACGTGGGTCATGTGCAGGCCGGTCAATCCGAAAAATGTTGCGCCAAACAACGGCGTGCCCCATGGATTTCCCCAGGGAGTCACGCCCTGGTGAAACAATCCAAACCATTCCCGAAGGTGGAGGATGTCAAACAAGACTCCCCCCATCAGCGTCGCAAAGAGCCAACCTGCCGCGCGTTTGGGAATGCCCATCTTGGCGGCGCGCACGCCCAGCACCATGGTGACCGAACTGCTGAGCAGGACCAGGGTCATCACGGTGGCGTTGATGACGCTGGCTGATTCAAAGGGTCTCGGCCACGTTTCGGTCGAGGTGCGTGTATAACTATATGCAACCAGCAGTGCGGAGAAGGTGATGGCGTCGGAAACGATGAACAGCCACATTCCCAGCTTGTTCGAACCGATGGCGTACGGAGATCCGCCCCCGGACCAAATCGTTTCACGCCCCCCGGGAGTGGCGGTTAAATCCTGAGCATGGCTCGACATCCTATAACCTCACCGTAAGCAGAAGTAGGAGATAAATCCACAGCCCGTCCATAAAATGCCAATAGATGGCGGTCACATCCACCGCCACGCGCTTTTTCAGGCCAACTGCCAACTTCGGAGCCTTCCAGACAAGGTAGAAAAGCGCGCCCACACCACCCAGCAAGTGCAGTCCGTGCGCCGCCGTCAGCAGGTAAAAGAACGAACTGCTGGGATTGGTGGAGAGATACACGCCATGCGACGCCAGTTCGCGCCAAGCGATCAGTTGACCGCCAATGAAAGCGATGCCGAGGATTGTGGTGACATTGAGCCAAAGCTTGAAATCGCGGGCTCTGCCGGCGTCGAGCGCTCTGCGAGAAAATTCGAATGCCAGACTGCTGGCCAGCAGAAGGAGAGTATTGAAATAAAGAATGCGCGGTAGCGCAATCGCTGTCCAGTCGGACGATGCGCCCTTGCGGACAACCATCGCGCTGGTGAAAGCCGCGAACAACATTACAATGGCGACGAGCGCCATCCACATGCCGGTACGATAGGTACGCGCCGGCACGCTCCATTCCCGGTTTTCTCTTCCGCCATCCCTTCCGTACCCGCGCCCGCCGAAACCATTCCCGCCGCCTCCCGTCGCATTGCTTCCCGGCGGAGTTGTAAGTCTGGGCGGAGTGAGAACAGTTGCCATACTTAGTCCGATGCAACTCAGGATTCAAAATTCCAAATTCCAGAATCACTTAACCATCTTTATCTTACTGCCTTCTGCCTTCTGCCTTCTTCATTCAGCCGCTACTTTCTCCGGCGAATCCTGCATGATGTAATCTTTCTCAGCGCCCGGGACGCCAAATTCATAGGCGCCGTGGTAGACCACCGGATGTTTTCCGGCAAAATTATCGAAGGGCGGCGGAGAGGGAATAGTCCACTCGAGCGTCGTTGCTTCCCACGGATTCTCAGACGCCTTCTCACCTTTGAACATGCTCCAAAAAAGGTTGGCCACGAAAATGATCTGGGCGCCCGCGGTGATGAACGCCGCATAAGTCATGAACATGTGCAGGTCAATAATATGGGGTGTATTCAGGAAATTGACTTCCGTAAACTGGGAGTACCGCCGAATGTTCCCCGCCACGCCCAGGAAGTGCATGGGCATGAAGATGCAGTAGACGCCGACAAAAGTAATCCAGAAATGTAACTTACCCAGGGATTCGTTCAACATGCGGCCAAACATTTTGGGAAACCAGAAGAATGTTCCGGCAAACATTCCGAAAATGGCGGCCACGCCCATCACCAGGTGGAAGTGCCCAACCACAAAATAAGTGGCGTGAAGATTGATGTCCACAGGCGGCTGGGCGAGAAACAGCCCGCTGAGTCCGCCGCTGACGAATAGAGAAACGAATCCGATGGAGAACAGCATAGCGGTGGTCATGCGCAGCCTGCCGCCCCACAGCGTCCCCAGCCAGTTGAATGTCTTGATGGCACTCGGCACGCCGATCGCCATGGTCATCACGGAAAATGCAAAGCCGGAATAGGGGCTCATGCCGCTCAAGAACATGTGGTGGCCCCAAACCATGAAGCCCAGGAATCCGATGGCGGACATGGCGTAAATCATGGCCTTGTAGCCAAAGATCGGCTTGCGTGAAAACGTGGAGATAATGTGTGAGGTCACGCCCATGCCCGGCAGGATAGCAATGTAAACTTCCGGGTGACCGAAGAACCAGAACAAGTGCTGCCAAAGGAGCGGCGACCCGCCGCTATGTGGAATGATTCTATCGCTCACCACAAGGCCGGCAGGGATGAAGAAACTGGTGCCGCCTACGCGGTCGAGAAGCAGCAAAACGCCAGCGGCCAGCAGAACGGCAAATGAGAGCAGCGCCAGAATCGCGGTGATCAACCACGCCCAAATGGTAAGCGGCAGGCGCGTGAGCGTCAGTCCTTTTGCGCGCAAATCGAGTGTAGTGGCAATGAAATTCAGCGCGCCCAGCAACGAACCGACGCAAAAAATTGCGATGGAAACTATCCATAAAGTTTGGCCCAGACCTTCGCCCGGCCCCGCTGCCGATCCGATGGCGCTCAAGGGCGCATACCCTGTCCAGCCGGAAAGAGGCGGGCCGTCCTGGATGAAGAAAGTTGAAAGAAGAACCACGAAGCCCACAAAAGTGGTCCAGAAGGAAAGCATGTTCAGCGTGGGGAAAGCCATGTCTTCAGCGCCCAACTGGATGGGCAGGATGTAATTGCCAAACCCGCTTTGGGGCGCGGTGGTGAGCACGAAGAAAACCATCAATGTGCCGTGAAGGGTCATCAGGGAGAGGTAATATTCAGGCGTCATCACGCCGCCGGGAGCGCCGCTGGGAGAAAGCTTGTCAAGCAGCGGGATATGTGCGGCGGGCCACACCATGTGCAAGCGCATGAAAACTGAAAGCACGATGCCCACAAGAACCGACGCCAGGGCCAGGAAGTAATACTGTTTCCCGATCACCTTGTGGTCAAGGCTGAAGATGTATTTCCTTATGAAGCCGGTGGGCGCCGTGTGATGGTGAACGGCCTCCGCGTGCGCATCTGCCATCTGTATGTCTCCCTTGCGATAATTGCCGATTTCTGATTGACGATTGAAGATTTAACGCCCGTTCGCCTTTTCAAACAGACTCATTTAAAGAATTGGCAGCGCAGCCACTTTGGATCCTAAAATCGTCAATCGACAATCGTAAATGGTCGATTCTTACTGTGATGCCGCTTGATCCTGGAGCCACTTCTCGTAATCTTCTTCGGTCATCACTTTCAAGAATGCCCGCATTTTGTAATGTCCAAGCCCGCAAAGCTGAGTGCACACAATTTCATAGGTCCCATTGGGCAATTTCGGATCGCTGCTGTGATTGAGCGCGTCCGGGGTGGTGGTGAAATGAATGGGAATCTCAAGTCCTGGAACCAGATCCTGATGCACTCTCAGTTCGCGAACGAAGAAGGAGTGCCCCACGTCCTTGGAACGCAGTATCACTTCCACTTCCCTGTTCACGGGAATACCCAGCGTGGCGGTCACAATATCGTCCTTGGCCGTGGCATCATGGTCGCGGTCTATGCCATAGAAGTTTCCCGTTGAGTCGTTGATCAGATTCACGTGGGTGGGGCCAAATTGTCCGTCGGGCCCGGGATAGCGGAAAGACCATGCAAATTGCTGCCCCTGCGCCTGAACCTTCAATGCCCCAGGCGCGGGACCGGTGAAATGGATCGCCGCCCAGATGCGGTAGCCCATCAGATTCAGTCCGATAAACAGAATCGCCGCGGCCGTGGTCCACATGGTTTCCAGCGAATTGTTGCCGTGCGAGTAAGTGACCTTGCGGCCGTCGCCCTTATCGCGGTACTTGTAGACAAACCAGGCAAGGCCGAGTTGAGCGAGAACGAAAATGATTCCGCAAATGATGAGCGTCAAGACGAATTGGTTATCCACCGCCGCTCCGTGGGTGGAGATGGCGACGGGAAACCACCAGATTTTCGCCAGAAAGACGTACACGGAAACAACTGTGATCAGGGCCACGACCAGCGCGAAGGCCAGCGCCATAAGTTCTCCTCTTTAGAGGTAGACAGCAAACAGTAGAGGGTATACAGGGACGATGAATCGTTCTAAAGATTCACCCTTCAGGCCCTGATTACAAACGCGCTCCCCAGCGCGGATCTCATCAGTCCCGTTTTTGTTTTTCCCTGGCTACAGTCTACTGTCTGCTACCTACTTTACTTACCTCATCCCTTGAAACTGAAGTCGACCGACTTCGACTCCTTGGGAGCCACGGTTACTTTTTGTTCTTGTGTCCCAAAAGTGGCCGACCACGCCTCGATGGTGTAGTCGCCCGGAGGAAGTCCCTTGATGGTGAATGTCCCATCGCTGCCCGAAACCGCAAACAAAGGATTCTTGGTCACGCCGATGTAAGCCTTCATCCAGGGGTGCTGGTTGCACTTTACCGGAATCATGATTTCCGCCCGCGCAAACGTCTTGTCCAGTGGAGCGGCGCCCGGCGCCTGGGATTCGTTCCATTCACGATTGTCTTTGGGTTGAGGATGGATGTTGTGCGTGGTGGCGTCACTGCTGATCACGTGCAGGGTCTGGTCCACTTGCACTCCTACCACGTGCGGCTTGTACATGCAGCCATTTTGGTCCAGCGTGACGGCATCGGATGGTTTGGGCCAGGCGTATTTGTCCGCGCCTTCTTTCACGTAAACAAAAACGTTGGGCAAGGTTCCATTGTCATTCACCTCGCCGTCTTCCACGTGAACGGGAGAGCTGTGCTTGCCCACGCAGACCGGGTCCTGATCCATCTTGATGACTGCCAGTTTCGGCTTGGCGCCGGTGAAAGTAATTTTACCCGTAACCGAACCCACGGTGGCTTGGTCCACCGGAGTCCCTGCCGGCGCCGCGGTTGTAGCGGCGGGCTGCTCGGTGTTTTCCGGCGCCTTCTCGCTGCTGCAACCAAACATCAAAATTGAAGTGGCGATAATCGAGAGCCATACCATCATTTTCTTGTTCATGTTTCAAAACCTTCCTATCAGATTAGATTTGTCCACAGCATTATTTCGCGATTAATGAGATTTTACCAGCATTCCGATCAGCGTGGGCCGGGCATGGGCATCGGGGCCATCCCCTTTTTCAGTCTTCGTTTGTTTCATGCTGCTCGCGCTGAGTCCGGTGAGCTTGCGTTGTTCTTCAGGCGTAATCTCAAACATGTAACGGACCAAAAGATCGGCCTGGTCGCCCTCATATCCCGTGAAAATGGGCGGGGTGGGGCCGGCAAAAACGTTGTGCCCGTCTTCCATTCTCTTGAACAGGCCGGAAGGCATGGCCGTGCCCGGACTGATCATCGCGGGGTCTAATATCCAGTGTTTGGTCCAATCCGGCTTTAGCCGTTCGGGCGCCAGCAAGAAATTGGGCGCGGTGGCAAATTTATCGTGATTGGCATCGCCGGTGGCATGGCACTTCAGGCAGGGCGCCGCGCGGCTGGTGAATAGCGCCCGCGCCATATCCAATTCCTTGGTGGTCAAGGGCTCGAGCTTGGGCGGAATGTATGGCATGGGCTGGCTGGACATGGCCTGGAAGAACCTCACCAGTTTGCGCACCTCGATGGGCGAGAAATAGAACGTCGGCATCCGTGTCTTCAGGTAGGGACGGACACCGTCCCGGTCCGTGTCCGTCTCGCTCATGGCGGGATTGGAAAGGAATTTGAGCAGCCATTCCGGATTTACGCGCGCACCCTCGGTGAGCAACTTGGGCGGAAGCTGATCCTTCCATTCCGGCGTTTGATAGCGCGGAATATCCATAAGCACGGAATCCTGCCCCACTTTGAACTGGTGGCACCCTTCGCAATTGTATTTCTTAACCAGCCACCACCCGTCCTGAACATCGCGGCGCTGGTCGGGGGGCAGATACCAATACCGTTGGGGGATTTCCGAGGTAACGCTGCCCATCAGGAAAGTGGTGAGTTCGTTGATTTGTTGTTTGGCCTCGGGCGCCAGATCCGGCAAACCTTTGGTGACTTTATCGCTCGCCGGCTCAAAGAAATCGGGCATGCGAGCCTGTTCGGCCTCGGTCTTGATCATGCCCTTGTCAAACATCTCCGGCTGGGAGAGCTTGTGCTCGAAGAAGCCCTTGTGGCTGTACCAGTCTTCGTTCTTGGCTTCGCGAATGTAAAGGGCGAAGTCGATCTGCTCGAGAGGCTTGCTGCCCTCGGCGGTCAGTTCGGTGCCGATTCTCCCTTCGTCCTCCATGCCTTCGATTTCGTGGCAGCCCGCACAACCATAGAACCGGATCGTTTTTTTGCCCTCTTCCTTGAGCTTGGGATCGTTCATGAACGGCGCCGCGGCATATTGGGCGTCCGGACGCTTCAGCGTCTCCAAGTAGCTGGCAATATCCCGCGCCTCCGGCCATGAAAGCCGCAGGTTGGGCATCACCGTCATCTGTTCCACCACCATCTCGTGGCCGTCGTTCGGGCACTTGGTGTGGTTCAAGTCAAAGGTGTAGGGCGGCAAGCCGTGCTTCTTGTAATCTTCATCGGTAATATCCCTCTTCTCAAAGGGACAATAGGGACGCGTGCGCTCGCGTGGGTTGTGGATCCAGCGTACCAGGAAATCGTAGTTGTCTTTCTCCCCCACCCTGGTCAGGTTGGCGGCAAACCAGCCACCCACCTGATTATTGCCTTCGCCCACCGAGTGGCAGCCCATGCAGCCGCGCGTCTCAAAACTCTCCTTGCCTTTCACCGGGTCACCCGGCGCCTGATGGGGAAGCGTTGTGTTAATGGCCGTCTGCCAGAGGTACGCCGAAATTTCCTGAATGTCCCCGTCGTCAAGACGGAATCGCGGCATCTTGGTGGTGGGGCGGAAGGCGTGGGGATTTTTGAGCCACACCGGAATCCATTCCGGGTGAATCTTGACACGAACTTCCTTTAAGTCAGGACCGACTTTCTTGCGACCCATCATGAGATATTTGGATTTCACCTCGAGCTGGTCCAACTGCATCGCGATTTGACTGGAGCCAACGCGCAAAGTGTCCGCGTGAGTATAGAACTTGCGCGCCGTATCGTTGTCGGGAGCGTGGTCGCCGCTGTCAATGTCGCGCTGCGCGTTTCGCAGATCATCGGCGCGTTGGGTCTCCATTTGCATGATCTGTTGTTGATTGGCGACTAGATCTTCAGGCTCCGAATCGTATCCCTGGAAGCGATGGCACCCGATGCACCCTTTCCACTGAAGAAGTTGCTTGCCGGAAGTCAATTCCTGAGCGTGATCCACCACCATGTCTGCCGCGTGGCACTGCTGGCAGCCCGCCTCCATGTTGCCTTTATGATAGAGAGGCCAAAGCCAGTGCTCGTATTCTCCGTGGCCCATCTCCACACTGTCCACTTGCATTCCGTTGCCGTTGTGGCACGGCGTGCAGCCAAATTTATCCGGATCGTGAATTCGCAGCAACTCCATGTCCGGATGGCTGGTGAACGCCGCCGACATGGGATTTTTTTCGCCGCCCATGTTCTGCCGCGTCAACAGGACCGATTCACGAATGCCCACATGGCACGACTCGCAACGGTCGACGACTCCGGCATCGGGAATGTTGATCTGGTTGATATCGATCTTGGCCGTCTTCGCCTTGTTCAGGAGCCCTTTTAACTGCTCGGCGCTGAGACCATTCAAATGGTCGTGAAGGTAAGCCGCAAGTTTTTTCGACGCCGCGCCCTGGGGCTTCAGGATGTCGCCTTCTTGCTGCTGAAGATTCCCTTTCTCGGTCTGGAGATTGGCAAACTCGTTTTCCAGTTCCTCAAATGTGAACGTCTTTCCGGCGTAGGCGGACCCGCCGAGGGTGAACGGCCCCTTCTTGTATTCGTCCACGTCGTGTTCCAAGGACTTTCTTGTCGGCCCCTCGGGGGTATGCTCGGCCACGTAGATCATGGAGCCGACCCGGGCCCGCTGGTTGGTCAAGGTCCCCAGAACCGACGCAATTTTTGCGTCGATGGCCGCGGTCTGCTCATGAATCTGCTGCAATTGCGGCGCCGCCGCGTCTTGGGCGTCCTTGACTTCTTTTTGAAGCGCCTGATAGTCAGCGGAATTCTCAATATCTTTTTCGGCTTTTTCCTGGTCTGGGATTTCTTTGGTCAAAAGGGCGGCGTATAGCTTGGCGAATCGCTGCTCGTAATTCTTCCAGGGACGCAGGCCGAAGAACTCGTCGTAGAGCGACCATCCCAAACTCGAAATCAGGAGGAAGGCGGCGATCACGAAATAGCCGGCCAGCGACCGGCCAACAATCGGGTCCTTCTCGGGGGCGTCAGGCAATGCGCTGCTCCTCGTAGCGCCGGGCTTCAGCCCGGCATCTTAATCATTTGTGATTTGTCTTGAACCCTGCCGCCCTGAAGGGCGGCGCTACAACATCACTGCAATGCGTTAATTCTTAAACGTTGAACCACCACGTGACCCAGACGTACTTGATGCGAAACACCAGCCGCAAAATCATCTTGACGGGCAATAGCAGCATGGTGATCAGGAAAATTTGGAGTGTGATGTATTGAATCAGGCTCATGCGCTGGTAGATCTTCCGGTTGAATTCCGTCCACGTGATGGCCTTGTGAAATATGTATCCCGCTCCGGCAAAATAAAGGGCCATCACGACAGCGCCGAAAATGGCCTTGCCCGTCATGCTGGAAATGCCGAAAATGTCGGGCAAATCCCGGTTGACTTCATATATTACCCGGCTGGGGTCCCAGGTCTGTCCCGGCCAGAACCACATCCACCCGGGCCCCCGAATGAACGTCCCGACCAGCACCATCAAGACCCAGAGAAATAGGAATCCGAAGCAGAAGGTGGCAATGGAAAACCTGCGTTGCTTCCAGGTGTAGTAGCCGGAGCCCAGTGGATTGGTGTCCACGTAAGGGATAATCATCAGTCCCAGTACGATCAAGGTGGGCATTACCACGCCGGCAATCCAGGGATCGAAATACACCAGCATTTCCTGAAGCCCCAGGAAATACCAGGGCGCCTTGGCGGGATTCATGGTCAGGTTGGGATTCGCCAGTTCTTCCAGCGGCGCGTTGAGGGTGATGGACCAAATAAATAAAATGACGGTGACAATGATGGCGGCCAGAAATTCCATCCGCATCAGATACGGCCAGGTCTGGAGTTCCTTGGCCCAACCCGCCTTCCACGGATAGTTTTTCCGGTGGGCAGTCTTGGCCAGTTGAGGATCGCTCTCGAGTTGCGCAATCAGGCGGTCGTTGGCAAAAGCCTGACTGAAAGCCATCCAACAGAAAAAAGGGATAAGGAAGATGAGCGCGACAATAGGAATATTGTCAGGCGCCGAGCTGACTTCCCAAAGTTGATGCCAGTCAAAACCCATTTATGACCTCAAAATAGATGGTTAGGTGGCATGTAGAATGTGGGCCCACCCACCACATGCGACTTGCTACCTACTAAATCTTCCTCTCCGGCTTGATTTCCGATTCCAGCATGACGGGCGCGGGGCCGGAAATTCCGCCGTCTTTTCGCACCCGCCAGAAATGCACGCCCATAAAGGTTCCCGCGATCAGCGGTATGGCAATGCAGTGCCAGATGTACGCGCGCAACAACGCATTGGCGTCCACAATCGAGCCGCCCAGCAGGGCGAAGCGGACGTCATTATATGGAGTCATCCCCAACTGACGGCCCAGCGGTCCCTGATAACCCAGGCCCGGAGTATTCTGCGCCATGGTCGTTCCCACCGTGACCGCCCAGAAGCCCAGTTGATCGTCGGGCAGAAGATATCCTGTGAAGGAAAGCAGCAGAGTCAGCACCAGCAGGACTACGCCCACGCACCAATTGAATTCGCGCGGCTTCTTGTACGAGCCGGTAAGGAAGACGCGGAACATGTGCAACCACACGGCGATCACCATCAAGTGGGCGGCCCAGCGGTGCATATTGCGCAAAAGTTTTCCGAACGGGACATCGCTCATCAGGTAAATGATGTCGTTATACGCCTGCCCCTTGGTGGGGTGGTAATAGAACATCAGCAGGACGCCGGTGATGGTGAGGACGATGAACAGATAAAAGGTGATGCCACCCATGCCCCAGGTGTAGTTGTAACGGACCGCATCGCGATTTACTTTGGCGGGATGAAGATGCAGGAAAACGTTGGAGAGCACGCCCAGGGCCCGGCTGCGCTCGCTCTCGTCATGCTTCACCCGAAAGATCGATTTGTAAAGTTGCGTCTTCTCCGGCTTCTTGAGAGCTTCGGCTTCTTCAATTGCCCTTTCCTTCAGGACCTTCGTATCCTGGAGAAGCTTCTCCACAAATCCGGGCGACGGTTTCTTTTCGGGAACCTCGGGACTGGGACGATCAGCCATGAATCTCCTGAGTGCAGTGACGAGTGACGAGTGATGCGTGACAAGCTCTGACCGTTGACTTCGCCTGCTCGCAGATTGATGCTCTGCTCCCTACAGTTTGCCCCATTACCTTTCTTCCTCGCTCAGCCATCAGTGGTTCGTTTAGGTGTTTTCTTACTTCCTGCTCGCCACTCGTCATTAGTCACTTGTCACTGTTCTTACACCGGAATAAACGCGCCTGGATCGTTGAATTCGTCACGGCCGCCTTTGCTGCGATCCCACATGAAGAGAATGCTTTTATCGGCGATGATTTGGCCCTGGGCGTTCAATTCAACGTGCGCACGGTCCATGGGCCTCGGTGCAGGACCCTCAAAATTGATACCTTCCGGCGTGTAGCCGCTGCCGTGGCACGGACACTTGAACTTGTTTTCGGCCGGTTTCCAGTCCGGCGTGCAGCCGAGATGCGTGCACTTGGCGAAGATGGCAAAAATCTGGGTAGGTTCCCTCACCACGTAAATGCGGCACTCCTGTTTGAACCGGTCGCTGACGCCAAGGACATAATCGGACGGATAGCCAAGATTGCAAATGTTGCTGGGCTCAAATAGGGCGCGCGGGAAAAAGAAGCGGAGGAACATCAGGAAATTCGCGCCCAGGAATGCCACAATGCAAGTCCAGGTCAGGCGACGGCGCAACTGGTTGGGATCTGGCTCCTTGACTTCCTTCGCGGGAGCTGCCGCTGGCTTGGCCGCCGGCGGAGTGACGGCTTTGGCCGTCGCTGGAGCTTGAACCGCCGGCTTGGGAGTTGCGGGCGCCGCGGCGGATTTTTCCACCGGCTTCGCCACCCCAGTCCCCTGTGCCGGATCGGCCGGTTTTGAAGGAGCCGGGGCGTTCGGATCTTCTGGATTCGACATTCTTTTTACCCTTCGTTTTTGCTATGTGCCCGTAGAGGAATTCTGCGACGCTAAATTATGAAATGAGAATTTATATGATGGCCGCTGAATCTGTCAAGACGATTTGATGAAGGGGGGATGCGTTGTTCCATAATGCTATTTGGAAAAAAGAGGGTTGTAGGGTCGGGGCTTGCCCCGGCCTTCTGCAACAAAGTCAAAAAAAGGCCAGGGCAAGCTCGCTAATGCGGATTCCGCCTAGGCGACCCCGCCCTACGTGAATCCGTTTCTCGCAATGCTCTTTGCGAAATTAAGACTTCGCAGGATTGGTTGGTATTGAGATCCCTCCAGCCTGGTTCGCGAACACCTTTGTCAAAGTAGCCGCCAAACCTTCTACGGCGCCGCCCCCACCCATCACCAGGATTTGCGGCATGAATTGCGCGCCCTTATCCGCAAGGACAGTAGCCACATTGACCAGCGCGGTGCTGGCGGACCCGATGGCGTCGTTCTGAGCTTTGAAGCCTTCCGCTTTGGCGAGCCCTTGGGCGCGGATCACGTCGGCCCCTGCCGTCCCGGTCTGTTTGATGAATTCGGATTCACCTCGCGCCTGTTGCACACGGGCGTCCGCATTGTTTTTGTTAATGTCGATACCAATCGACGATTTGGCCAGGTCGCGTTGCATGTCCGCCTTGCCCGTCGTCGCCTCGGTCGATACTCGTTGTTCCTGCGCCTTTTGCTGCATCTTGAAGGTTTCGATTTCCTGGTTGGCAATCTCGCGCTTGGTCAGCACGGCCACCAGTTCCTGGGGCAGGATGACATCCTGAATATAGACGCCCTTGGTTTCAACCTCATATTCCGATAGTTGCTTTGAGATGTGCTCCAAAGCTTCTTCCTGCACAAGTTGACGGCTCTGGATAAATTTCACCGCTTCCATCCCGCCCAATTTGTCGCGGAACAGATTGCCCACAGCGGCCTGCAAAACTTCGTTCACCAGGTTTAGCACGCTGCCCACCATGGAAATTACGCGGGGGGCTTTGGTGTCCGGAACGTGGATCAAAACCTGCAGATCGATTTCGAACACAAAGCCTTCCCGGCTTTTTGCCGTGATTGGTTCCAACCTTTCGTCCAGACCATGCGCGCCGGTCACACCCTTGGCCCAATCGAGTTTAAGGATTGCCGTGGGCACAATTTCCGCCTGATAGATGCGCGGGTTGATGGGATATTTTCCCGTGCGCAACGGTTCTTCCCAAATGCCGCGGTGCCCCGGCTTGACCAGGCTTCCAAATTTGAATTCAAGGCCGGAGGTATCCTCGGTGGGCAATCCCACATAGGATTTAATTACCGCCACCTGGCCCTGCTCGACTACCAGCATGGGGACTTGCTCAACCCGCACCAGAAATGGATTGAGGTTGTAAGCGCCATAGAGCAACGGGTCGTGTTGCAATCCAATCTTGCCGCCCTTATCCAGAAACGACTGGAAATCCTGGTAAGATTTGTGCTGATCGTTCTTGCTTCCGAGGATGGTCTCGATGAGTTGTGGATTCCCCACCGGTCCGGCGGCATTCCCTGCTTCCCGAGACCTCGCCTCGAGCGCTTCAATGTCCTTAAATCCGCCCAATCGGCTGGCAATGTCCCCGGCGGGTAGCGGGTCGCCGTCAAGCGTGGTGACCACGCCCACCATGTCGACCACGTGACCAAGATCCGTCGCGCGCGGCTCGATGCGGGTTACTTCAAGCTGCTTCTCCATCAATCCGAAGGCGGCGAAAGTGAGATTGCCTCCTTTAATCCGGTCTCGTAGTTCTTCTGAAACCGGGATGCCATAAACCTGCGGTTTGGTAATCACCAGAAACCCAACCGGATGAATGGGGGCGAGAGTTCCCGGTGGCAAAACTGGACGCTGAACTCCCTTCTGGCCTTTGATCTTTTTTCCGCCAGGTCCATTCACGCCCTCCACGAACAGATGCAAATCGGTCAAGTTGCCAAATTCCGGAGCATAGACGGCAGACTTGGCGCCGATAGGCAGGGGTTGGCCAATCTGGGCAATCACCAAGCCAATTTGGCCGGCCGGCACCTGCACCCACGGATGCTTGGTCACGGCATAGAACGGGAGAAACATGAAGCGAAGGCCGGGCATCAACAATTCAGCCTGATACCCTGCCTCATAGTGAAAAGCAATAGGGTTGTCGTCCGGCAATCGCTTCCCGAATCGCTTGCGGACAAGCCCGACCTGTGTCGGTCCGATGCTGTAAATGGATTTCCACAAAACGATCAGGGCAATGACAACCAGAATGGTCAACACGTAGTAAGAAATGGTGAGCAACACGGTGCCTCCTCGCTATCCTCGCCTTGCATCATGATCTGGTGGGGATTGGCCTCTTTGAGGTAGATGATTGGTCAAGTGAGTCGGTGTATTTTACTGGAATGACACCTGGGTAACAACAACTTCTATATTTCCAATGATCTGAACAGGCAAGGGGAAGTGAGGACTTACTGACCGGTCGGTAAAAGGGTTGAGAGCTTTGCGCGAATTAGGAATCGCCGAACTAAACTTTGCTTGATGTAGCTACGGAGGGAGGCCTATTTTGCCGACCGATGAAGAATGACGCGCACTTTTTCGAGTGTAATCATTCCCCCTCCCAGCATTTCGTCCAACTTGGGGAGAATTTTCTCGATGCGCTCGGAGTACTCAACTACTTCGACCACCATGGGCAAGTCCTGCGAGAGGCGGAGGATGGCGGTGGTGTGGAACGGATGCTGCCCGAGGCTGGAAGAGCCGTAACCCCCGACACCGCGAAGGACGGTCACGCCATAAAACTGCTCCTGCCGAAACAAGTCCACCAGGGCCTTGTACAGGGGCTTGCCTTCCCACTTATCGGATTCGCCAAAATGAATCCGCATCAAGGTGCGCTCACCTTCGAATCTTTGGTGCTCCATCATTTCCTCCTACACTCGGTCCGCCAAGACCATGCCGATACGAAGCAATACCAGCCCGCCAATCACGCTGGCGGACACATAAGCTCCCGCTTTCATCCACTCGCCGTCTTGCAGCAAATGTACGGTTTCCCAGCCAAAGGTTGAGAAAGTAGTGAAGGCGCCGAAAAAGCCGATGGTGAGGGCTACGCGCCACTCGGGGGGAAAGGAAATGTGGTTGAGGGCATACTGTCCCACGCCCCCCAGGAGGAAGCAGCCCAAAAGGTTCACCACCAGAGTTCCGCTGGGAAATCCAGAGCCGGTGCGCGCCTGCACCAACCCCTGGAGGCCATAGCGCGCCAGCGTCCCGGCAATTCCAAAAATAATCAGCAAAGTAATTTGCAATTTGTCCCTTCCTTCCGCATGCCCACCCAACAAAAAAACTCCTGGGCGCTCACCAGCGGCCAGGAGTTATCAGTCCGTCGGCTGACGGACGGTTATGGCGAACTCCATCGCCTTGAAGCCCGCATTATACACAACACGACGCAGCCTTTAAAAATCATTCCTGGGGCGCGGCGCAAACTCTGGGCCGATTGAATTCCCACCATGCGCTGCATTAAGATGGGGAGCATCTCATGCGATCGCGGTTCAAGTCTCGAAGTGTTGTCTTGCCATGCGCCCTGGCCGCGATGGCGGTGGCAGCGTGGCCCGCTTGGGGCGCGCATCCATGCGCCGAGTGTCATGCAAAGGAAGTTGCCGGTTATGCCTCCACGCAAATGGCCCATTCGCTCGGCCGACCCGGGCGCGAGCCGCCCGCAAACTATTTCCATGAGCCCTCCAGGACGCAATTCACTATTCAAGCCAGCCACGGCCAGATGATTCAGGGCATGGAGCGCGGCGGAGTGACGTCGGCATATCCTGTCGCCTACCAGATCGGCTCGGGCACGCACGCATTCGCCTACGTCATCCAACTTGGCGATCATCTTTTCCAGTCGCCCCTCGGGTATTTTGCGGGTCGCGGCTGGGGCATGTCGCCGGGATACGAAAACGCGAAGGCGCCCGATTTTTTTCGGCCCGTCACCCCGGATTGTCTGGTGTGCCACGCAGGCAAAGCGCGGGCCATTCCGCAGTCCCTCAACAGCTACCAATCCCCGCCCTTTGAAGCTGAAGCCATTACCTGCGAGCGCTGCCACGGGCCGGTGGATGCTCACCTGCGCAATCCCGTGCCCGGCTCGATAGTTAATCCCGCTACCCTTCCGCCCCGGGCTCGTGACAGCATTTGCGAGCAGTGCCATTTGAGCGGCGAAGAGCGCATTCCCAATCCCGGAAAGCAAATCAGCGATTTCCGCCCCGGAAAGGATTTGGAAGAGGTTTACTCGGTTTATGTTTCCGAGAGTTCGCGTGATCCCGCGCGCCCCGCCGCTCTTAAGGTTATAAGCCAGGTGCAGCAGCTCGCCTTGAGCACGTGTGCGCGCAAGAGCGGCGGCAAGCTGTGGTGCGGCACTTGTCACGACCCGCACTCGCAACCGTCCAACCCCCAGGCGTATTTTCGCGAGAAATGTCTTTCGTGCCACGGCTCGGGGCTGCTGAAGACACACGCAAGGCCCAATCTGGATTGCATTGGCTGCCACATGCCGCGACGCCCGGTGACGGACGGGGCACACACAGTTTTTACTGATCACCGGATTGCGCGCCGCCCTCCGCCCGCACGGAGCGCCGAAGCGGCCGAGGAAACATTCTCGCTGGTGGCGTGGCACGAGCCCGAGGCAACGCTGGCCCAGCGCAATCTGGCTCTCGCTGAGATTAAGGTGGGCGGGCGCAAAGAATCCTTTCCCCTGGTCAACCAGGGTTTTGAATTGCTGCGGGACTGTTGGGAAAATTTTCCCAATGACCCGCCCACGCTGAAGGGCGTTGGCGATGCTTTCCTGACGGCCGGCCAGGGCGCCGACGCCGCCATCGCGTTCGAGCGGGCGATTCAGATTGAACCCAATAATGCCGTCCTTTATCTCCATGCCGGGCTGGCCTGGAAACAGGCCGGCGATCCATCGAGGGCGATCGAATACCTGGAGAAAGCGCTGCAACTCGACCCGCTGATGGAGCAGCCCTATCGCGAACTCGGGCAGATATATTCGGAAGCCCAAAATCCCGAAAAGGCCAATGAAGTCTTTGGCCGCTTCATGAGAGCCTTTCAAAAAACCGAACGAACAAAAACCCCTCCCCGTTGACCGCAAACCGGCGCCGATTTGATTAACCAAGGATTTGCGAGTTCTTCGAGCCCCGCCTTAGGTGTGGGAAATTGTGATAAAGCCCCGGTTGCGATATCATGGGCCGGAAGTTTTTAGGAATAGTGATAAAACCGGATTCATCCATTTAATCTGAGGCTCAACCATGAAGACCGATCGCATTTCTGTCGAGATGGCTATTGAAGTGGTAGGAACAGACTTGATGGGCAGGGCGTTCATGGCTGACGGCAAGACGATTCTTGTGGGGCGCCAGGGAGCGAACATTAATCTGGCGCAAAAACTAGCGCCGCATCAGGAGATCAACCTCCGCTGTATTGAGACCTCCAAAGAAGCGGAAGCCCGGGTGGTGGGTCAAATCGGACAAACGGAGAATGACTACACCTATAGCATCGAATTTCTGGAAGCGGAGGCCAATCCCTGGGGCATTGAGTTTCCTCCCATTGCGGAAGGCGAAGACGCGGTGGGCCGCGTTGTACTGGAGTGCAGTGCCTGCCATATTCGCGAGTTGACCTACCTCAATGAGTCCCAGCTTGAGGTGCTGGAAACGAACAACAGTTTGGCCCGTTATTGCAAGCGCTGTGCCGATTACACGGTCTGGAAGAAATCAACCGTTGAGATAAGCTCCACGGAGGCGGCCGCACCGGCGCCCGCGCCTGCGCCGCCTGCCAAGAGAACTGAAAACCTGCGCCGCGAACACCGGCGCGAGGTTCGGGTGACCACCTGCATCCGCAGCAATGAGTATCACGATGATATCGTGATGAGCCGCAATGCCTCGCGCGGCGGCCTCTGCTTTGAGAGCACACGCATGTATTCCAAAGGGTGGAAAATCGAAGTCGCGATTCCTTACACCCGCGGCGGCGCCAACATTTTTCTCTCCGCCCAGATTGTCCGTGTGCAACCTGCGCCATCCGGTGAGTTGAGCGTCTTTGGCGTAGCCTACACCCAGTGAGCGGAAGCCGCAGCTTATGATGAAGGGGTTTGTTTCCGGAAGTTTTGAAGCAGGCGGCATCGAAGCTCGCAATTGAGTGAAACCCTTCTTCTGAATTTGAAGTGTTCAAGCGGCCCGCCAAACCATTACTGGCTCAACTGCGGAAAAGCAGTGATGCGCAACTTCGCGGCGCCATACGGAATCAAGCTGAGCGCCTCAATCGGTTCGCCACTCGATAGCGGGCTCGCCGGCAATGGCCCTGCCGAGCCGTGCACCAGCTTCCAATCCGGAATTCTTCTGCCCTTGCCGCGCACCATGAGGGGGGTCCCTTCGGGGCTGAAGGGATATTCGCCCATCGGCTTCTCAATAACACGGAGAGCCGCTTCCGGTTTATCGCGATCGATGATCAGGCCGTAATTCCAGGGCGTGGTGGGCACAATCGCCCAATCGGAGCCCGGCAACGCCGAGGGCTTGGACATCCCTTTTCCAATTTTCTGCCACTTCTCTCCAATCATCAGTGAGAACACCAAAGGGCCGCGCTCAACCACCACCGAGTTGTTGAACGCCGTGGAGGCGCGCACGCGCATGGGCAGCGTCACTACAACTTTATCTCCCTTCTTCCAGGTTCTTTCAATGCGATGAAATTGTCCCGGGCGCACCCTCTCCGCGGATTTCCCATTCACGGTAATTTTTGCCCCGTCTGCCCAGGCGGGAATCCTGAGCAAGAGCGGGAAGTCAACGGAGGTAATTGGATTCACGGTCAGTTGTATTTCCCCTTTGAAGGGATACGCAGTCTCTTCTTCGATGGTAACGCGTACGCCGCTTCTCACCTGGCTTGTGACTTGGCTCGGTCCATAGGTCACGGCGACCAGGCCATGGTCCGGCGTGGCCATCCACATGCTCGCTACGAACTTCGGCCAACCTTGGTGCATGTTGGCGGTGCAGCACCCGAAGTTCGGTTCCACGCCGAAGACATTCGCCTCCGGCCCGTTGCTGGTCCAGTCGCGTTTTTCCAGCGAGCACATCACCTGGTTCGGCTGCTGGTCATACTGGTGGGCCCACATGTCTTTCGAGAATGTTCCGGGCAGGGCGTTGAAGGCGATTCTTTCCAGACGATCGGCGTAAGCGGGATCGCCCAGGATGCTGATCAGCTGTTCGAGCGAAAATTGTTCCTCCACCACCGAGCAGAGCTCAGTCCCTTGCGAAGGGTCGCGCCCGGCGAGGTGTTCATCACAACTGAACATGCCATTGGGCAAAAGGTGATATTGGTCCAACTCGCTCAACTGATGAGCGGCGGCCTTGCGGTCCGAGTCGTCACCCGAAACCAGCGACCAGACCGCCGAGGTCTTGATAGCCATCGCGTTGTTCACGCCGTGCGCGCTCAAAGATGCGTCATTATTGCCATCCGGTTTCTTGCGTATATCATCTTTCGTAATTTTTGCCTTATAGGGAAAGTTTTCGAATTCGCCCCGCCAATCGTATCCTTGCGCTTTGAGTGTTCTCGCCAAATCAAGCAGACTTTCATCTCCGGTGTGGTTGTAAAGCCATAGCACGCTCACCACCTCATCAGCCCACCGGAAGCGGGCCCATTCGAATAGGGGGCGCTCGGCAAGATTCGCCGCCTGATAATGGAAATAGCGCTGCATGAGTGGAACTACGCGTGGGTCGCCGGTAGCTTCCTGATACTGAGTGAGGGCTTTCAGCATCACCATATTGGGCCACCAGTCTTTATTCGTCTCCGGCCCAATCGAGCCGTCCGGCCGCTGATGGGTCAACGTCCATTCCATCCATTGCTTGGCCTTGGCGATCAGCTTGGGATCGCCCAGGAGGTAGGCCAGGGGAACCAGCCCGTCCGAATAATATGGGCCACGCTCCCAGCTCTCTCCGGTCCCGCCCAGCCAGCCGCTTTTCGGACCGACGTCTTCCCAAAAATCTCCCAGATGCCCGGTTAGTCCGTCTGCCTGGATTTGCAACTGACGGCGCAGCCAACCCCTGGGCTTGATAGAGGTGAGTGGAAGGGGAATTAAAGTATCGGGACGGAGGGGGGCGCGATTCTCGACCGGCGCTGTTGAAGCGCCTTCAGCAGTAACAACTGGATGATTTGGAATGGCGGACGCAACGTAACTGAGGACAATCGGGGGCACGAATTTTACCGCGCGCTCGTAATCCGACTGGGTGCCTTGTGGGAAAACCAGAGATGGAAAGAAAAACATTGAAACAAAAAGCGCTGTGACGCAATTCTTGACTGGGTTCATTAATTTCCCGCCTTATTGGTCCCTTTTGAATTGCCAACTCCAAAGTCAGCCACTCCCACGCGTATGATAGTGTCTCTCGATCGCTCCTGGGTGGCGGGCTTCTCCGGCCACACTCCATATACGCGCCCGCCCAGCGCTGCGATGCCCGTATAGTCGCCCATAAAAATGCCGCCCGGTTCAAAAGCTTCTTGAGTCCAGGCATAATTGGTGAAAGTTTTCCCTCCATCTGTCGAACGCGCCAACACCACTTTCGCTTTCCGGTTTCCCGGATCGTCGCGGCGGTCGTAAAAGATTACGTCCGCGTCGCCGCTGGTTGGATCAACGGCCAACCAGTGGAAGAAATGGTCTGCCCCGTTGTGAACCGCGTCGGAATTCACCCGCGCTTCTCGCGTCCAGGTGCGCCCGCGATCGATTGAGGTCGAACAGAAAACATCAACCTCCCCGTTCCGGTAGTCGCTCCATGTGACATAGAGCTTGCCCTTGCGCGGATCCATCGCCAGCACTGGAAATCCATTGGCTCGGGCCACGTCATCCACGTGGAACATGATGGGCGCGACCGGAATGATATTTTGAGGCGTCGAGAAATTGAGGCCGCCGTCGCGCGAAGAGGTGAAGACGATATGATCGCCTAAAGCCCAGACGGCATACAGAGTGCCGTCCGGCCCCACAACGCCGGAGAAGCCTTCCGCCGCGCCGTTATCGTCACGAGGCAGGCCACGTTTCTCGTCGATTTCAATGGGCGCTGACCAGGTCTTTCCATCATCGGTTGAGCGGGAGAGTAAGATTTGTGAATCCTCGATCGTCCACCGAGTCCAGCCCACATATAAATTGCCCGCGTGAGGTCCGCGGGAATTATCCGCGACAATATAAGGTTTGTCTTCGAAGGGCATGCCGGGCTTGGTTTCGTGCTCGATAATGGGGATGTGTTGCGATTCCCACGTCTTGCCACCATCCTGGGAGCGGCGCACGAATAACCCACTGCGCGAAGCGTTGTGAGCCCAATAATTGAACGTGCCCAATTTGTCAAACGCCATGTAACAGAGAATCGCGTGCCCTTGCTTGTCATAAGTCACGGAGACGTCGCCGGAAACCCGATAGTTCGAAGGTTCGGTTCCTGCGGCTATGTCCCAATGCTGACCTGCATCGAAAGAGTATGCGATGTGCGCATTATCCTGGTATGCGACGGCGACCTGTTGGGGATTGTGGGGGTTGATTGCGATGGAAGGTTCTGTGAACCAGCCGGGCTTGGGGGTGATGTCCATCACGCGGGCGCCCGGTGGAGTGGGCAGATTCTGCCCCGGAACAATTGAAGTGAGATTTGAGAGCATCCCAAGAAAACAGATGAAACCCAATACCACCCGCCGCCTGGGGTGCCGCGAGAAAGACTCTTGTTGTCGCTCGTGCAAGGTCATCGATCTGACTCCTTCCGTTCTCCGCCTTTGAGCCAAGGGAGATCTTGCGCTGTTCGCGATGGTTTAAGTTCTAGGGGTGCTCCATCCCAAAGTCAAAGTCCATGTTTAAACCAGATTTCCGTCATAATGGAATCTTGAACCCCAAATAGTATGCTCAAATTGTGCTTGCCGAATACACTTCTTAATTTTGGTTAGAGTCCGAATTTGCATGATTGGGAGCGCGGGCCGGGACCCCACGCAATGCTGTGGGGCTCGCCCGCAATCGCTTGATCATAAAAGAGCGGGCGAGACGCCCGCGCTCCCGGCCATCCAAATCCGGAAACTACCGAAAATTCGGTAATGGGGTCTTATAGCTTGAATAAGGTTTTACTTCTTGCCATGATTAGAATGAGATGGCATCTAGAATGCTAGGGCTTTGGGCCTTTTCTGAACCCCTCTCCCAAATAGACGACTACAATTACCCAGACCACTCCGCCGAGGACAGTAGAAATCCACCCACCGTGATCGATGAATGTGCTCTTAAAAGCGAATCTAGTAATCCCCGAGAGTATGAGCCACCAAAGTAAACGATAATCCTCGTTCGTCATCGGTCTTAAGGATGTTTCTTCCAAATTGAGACTAGTCCGATCAGGGCACCGATGATGCCTATTAGGGAAGCTAAAAAAGCGCCTAGCACCCCGATAACTTTCAGACGAAACTCCCAAATCTTTCGGCGCTCATCTTGAATTGCATGATAGAGCTTGAACTCAGAATGGTCGTCAAGGAATCTATTGCCCCATTGGTCATCGTGCCACTCCAAGCCCTCTACCCTGAGATGCAGTTTGCGCGCCCGCTTTGCCAGCTTGTTGGAGATTAGAGAATAAATAGCTCCGTCGTATTCGCTCATTTCAAATTCACGAGAGGCAAGGATCGCCTGTCGGGAATTCCAGTCCTTTGCAGCAGCTAAATCAGAATCAAAGGCCCTCTTAAGAACCGCTGCCTGTAGTGTGATAGCCCAGATTGGAAAGAATCTCTTAAAGCGTCCCAAGAGACGTAACTTTTTTGGCAAATCCATAATTTCACCGTATGTATTTCAGTTTACACTTGAACGTCTTGCTCTTCGGGTTATAATGGCAGCGATGGAGCGGATATACAATTGTATTGCGTGCCACAAGGCGTTCAAGGTGACGGGAATTAAGGAGCGCTCAGACGAGCCAGAGAAGCCGGACGTGCCGCTGAATGTTGTATGTCCATTTTGCGAAACCGCCAATGTAATTACTTGGCCCCAAGGGTCGAAGTACATTGTTGGTTTGCCGGGCTAATTATGCCACTTAACAAGGGCCAAGAGGTACAGATAATCAAGCCTGCCATTTACGGCACGGTTGGTGGATTACGTGATCCCGACGAGAAGGATGAAATATACATCGTCACAATTAGCCAACAGACGGTCTATTGCCGACCTTCTGATGTAGAGGCTGTACAAGGCAGCCCAAAGCCGCAACCAACGATTGATTCAGAGTGGGCGAGATTGCTCGAAGCAGCAATCAAGTGGCGCGAGGACCCCCAGAATCCAGATCGAGAGAAAGAGTTGCGGGATTCAATGGAGAGAGTTGGTATTCTTCGCGGACCTATCTGAAATGTTTCCTGGTGTCGTTTGACCCATCTATTTAATCTTCTCGGAGGAGAAGGGAACCAGCGATGCTCCAGCTTAAACAAGAACTCGACAGTCTTAATCGCCTTTACGTGCAACGCATGATTGATAATTCTCAAAACGAGGAAAACCTACAGAGGTTGCGGGACGCGATTAACTCTATCGAACTACGAATAAAGAACGGTTCGGTGTAACCGCTCGGCGCCCTAACCCGCATTTTGAGACCCGCCTTCCCTGCGCGTCTCTCCCTCGGGCCGTGGCTAAAATCCACGATAAGGGAGAGGACTTAGAAATGTCAACAAAAAAAGGTCGCTTGCTTAACATCGATGCTACGAACAAACACGCAACAACTCTGTTTACGATTTCCCGAGGGCTTCGAGAATCTCCTTCACCGTATCGACTTGCAAAGCCACGGGGTCGATCTGGACGCCCAAAATCGTACGGCAAGAAGGGCACAGATAGCTTATCCCATTCCAACGGCCATTCAGTATCTTCTCAATGCTGATGGCTTCAACCTCGACGTGGGGTATCACGTCCTGGCAGTTTGGACACTTTCCAGTTGGAAAAGTCATGAATATCTCCTTATGTGACGGGCGGGGATTGTATCGCTTACCCTCGCCCGTTGGAAGATAATTTCATGCGGCCAGGGATACGGCTTGGCCCACTGATAGGAGTTCTTCAATCTCCCAAACGTGGTCTGTAACTCCTGCGGCCATTGCGGGCGTCACACGCAATGAGCCGTGGACGCGCACGAAATTGTAGTGGCTGAAATAAATCCACAGGGCCGCCGTTAGATTCTCGATCCGCTTTGAAAAGGCGTTAGTGAGCCTAGTCAACCGCCGCATGAATGTCCGACAGTTAAGGTTATTACGCTCTGCGTAACTCGTACTGATGTTTTCTAGCTCGGGCCGGCCCGAAACGGGTCTTGGTCGTGCCCCCGTAAGCTCCATGTACCCCTCATGCTCCGCATAACTCTTAATCAACATCCCGTAATCGGCTTCGGAGCCGAATGCCCGCTCCACTCCCCAAATATAGCTGCGTAGGCCGTCCGTGCTGATGTGCGGTCGCACTGCCAGACGTGAAGCTAGGTCTGTCATAAGTTGTTGTGCCGCTCTCAGGCCACGGTCGGGACTCACTACAAAGTTGGGAACCAGCTTAGTGTCCGCATCGGTGACGAGGAATACCCAAGTATCCCCAAGGTGGTGGCCGTTGTGCTTATCCTCAAAGGTGCAGTTCTGTTCTTTCTTTCCGGTAAAGCACCATATCTCGTCGGCCTGGTAGTAGCGTGAGTGCAGATTCACGATTCGTTCATCCATGACGCGCTGGCATCGCTCGGCGGCGTGGAGCATGATGCGGGTAACGGTTTTCTTCTCCACGCCTACCAGCCGGGATGTGGCGCGGATCGAGACGCCTTCCACAAGGCAGTTGACGATCTGGACGATTTTCTCCGGCGCGAGTTTCAGGCCGGAATAGCCGGTGAAGCGGCGTTCGGAAAAGAAGCGGTCACAATTCATGCAACGGTAAATCGTGTTGCAGGCGTGTCCGTTTGTTTGATGAGTTTTATAGCTTTCTAACTGACAGAACGGGCAATGAATTTGCATGGGCTTCTCCTTGACTTTCGTCGCGGGAAGCCCAACAATTTGGTTTGAGAGTCTAGGTGCGGGCTTCGTCCGCGCTTGGATTTAGCCCCGCCGTCAGTTAGCGCTGGCGACGGGGTTCTTGCTTTAAGCCTCCTTTCTTTGGTGGTTCTCTCGCTTTCTTCATACCGCCAACCATACATTACCGCTCAAGTATAAGTCAAGTCTTTTTTGCTTGCATTTTCTTGTACGGTCAAGTATCATGTGAATTATGAAGAAGCGGAAGAATCCGCACGCTCAAGCGTTAGGTCGCCTTGGCGGGCTCAAAGGCGGAAAGGCACGCGCCAAACTTCTTAGCCCCGAGAGGCGAACAGAGATCGCAAGGAACGCGGTCTTGGCACGATGGGGAAAGGTTAATAAAGATAGTGGTCGTCATGAAGCTTCCTGAGTTCAGCCCGCATCCTGGTCCATTTTCTTACGGTTTCCTTAAGCATGTCACCAAGGACATGCTCTGACTCGAATTCATCTAACTCCGCTGGAAGCATGAAGTCTTTAAAGTCTGCCGTGAAAGCATCAAAGTATTCTTCTACCTTCTTAATGTAGTGTTGCCTGAATCGAACCCTTCTGCCGTCGATTTGAATCCCAATAACTTCGGTGTCCCCTCCACAGTTTTGATCAAACTTTTTGGCTTGATGTATTCCGTACATGGCAAAGCACTCAGCTTCGATATGTGAGATCATCGGTGAGAAAATACCAGTGGCAAAGGCATTCGCCACTGGCGACCCTATCCCAATAAACTCGTAGGAGTGGACTTGGAGCGTAGTTCCTCGGGTGGTTTTTAGAAGCCGCATCTTCTTTTCTTTGGGTTCGCAAGCGGCAATTAAGAGGTCGTATTCAGGTTTGTCTTCCGCTTTACCGGGATGCTTGAACACATGCTTCCTATGGAATTTAAGGTTCTCGTCCTCGACAACTCTGGCAAGGTCGTCCAATGACGCAGCCCCCGGCAGGGAGCTATCAATCTTTTGGGCGATTGTTTTGATGAAGTCGCTGTCCCCTGCGCCGGCAATACTAACGGTTATCGAATCTCGATGATCCAGGTCGAAGAGTTTAGTTTTGTAGATTGGAATCCCGCCTGTAATGTGCAGGGTGTCGGCTGCCAGAACGACACTCTCTTCCTGAAGGACGCCAGCGGCGATGGTCATTTTCGCCTTTCCCTGCCTCTTGGGTGATGGACGGGGAGGATACTTCGGCCATCCGTGGAAGTCAAAGGTTCGTCGTCGAATTGGAATCGTCTGGATCGTCGCCATAAGGGTGTTATTCTCGGTCAGGGTTGGCTAAAATTCCTATTTTGAGTTTCAAGCTATAAGACCCCACGACCGAAAATTCCTCTAACTTGTGGATGTATACAACTTGGGATACGATGGCGCTTTAGCCTACTCAAGCATCGGCATGCGCCATTTGATCACTGCCCTTGGCAGATTATTTCGTCCTCTGAAAGGAGCCATGGAATCCAGTGGGATTAATGCGCAGTTTTTTCCTGGCCTGCTCACAAAGTAAATCATTGCGCGAGCGCGCAACACGCTACGGCTTTGTGCGCCGCGCCGTTTCACGATTCATGCCCGGTGAATCCGTTTCCGATGCCCTGGCAGCCGCAGTTACACTTCGCGACCAGTCGATCGGGACGGTTTTTACCCTTCTCGGTGAAAACATTTCCGATTCGGCAGAGGCTGGCCGCGTTACTGACCACTATGTGGACGTATTGCGGCGCATCCGCGAAATGGGGTTGGGAACAGAAGTTTCCGTCAAGCTTACACAATTGGGCCTGGACCTGGGTCCTGATCTCTGCTATGCCAACGTCAAAAAGATCATTGAAGCCGCGGGTTCGGAAAGCGTTGTCTGGCTCGACATGGAAGCCAGCAACTATGTTGACGCCACGCTTGAATTGTATCGCCGCGCCCGCCATGACTTTCCGAATGTCGGAGTCTGCCTTCAGGCTTACCTCTATCGGACCGCGGATGACGTAGCCGGCCTGATACCCCTCGGGCCTGCCATCCGCCTGGTGAAAGGCGCGTATAAAGAGCCCCCCAAGATCGCCTTCCCTCACAAGAAAGACGTCGACGAGAACTACTTCGCCATTGCGAAACAGATGCTCTCGGAGGATGCGCGTTCGCGCGGAATGCGCGCCGCGTTTGCCACTCACGATTGTAAACTGATCCGGAGGATCGTCGAGTACGCAGAGGCATTGAAGCTTGGCAAAGACGGATTTGAATTCCAAATGCTTTACGGGATTCAGCGGGAAGAACAGAACAGGCTGGCCCGCGAAGGGTGGAAATCCATAGTACTGGTTTCTTACGGGAGCTATTGGTTTCCATGGTATATGAGGCGGCTGGCGGAACGTCCGGCTAACATCTGGTTTGTGGTGCGCAACCTCTTCGCCACATAGATTCGTCGGCAGAGGGCAGAGAATGTTCATGCACCTGCGGGGCTACTTCATCCAGCAGTCCAAATAATCGTTCTTGAGGAGGCATCATCCATGCGCTCATCGCGTCGCGTGACTCGAAGGCAGTTTGTGACCAGCGCCGGTGCGGTGACGGGAGCGCTGTTCATGCACGCCCCCGGGGCAGCAGGCCAGGATCCTGTCGTTGACGCGTTTCCAGTTAAGGGGAAAACCGAAAGCCGGGAGCGAATCTCCTGGCAAGTGGAGCCGTTTTCCTTAAAACAGGTGCGCTTGCTGGATAGTCCTTTTAAGGACGCCATGGAGATAAACAATAAGTGGCTGGTTTCGCTTCCCTCCGAGCGGCTTCTCCATTCCTTTCGCATCACAGCAGGATTGTCTTCATCAGCGGAGCCGCTGGGCGGTTGGGAAAAGCCCGATTGCGAGCTGAGAGGTCATTTTGCCGGCGGCCATTTTCTTTCCGGCTGTGCGCTGGCACATGCGGCTACGGGCGACGAGGAAATCAAATCCAAGGCCAACAACCTGGTGGCCGAATTGGCGAAGTGCCAGGAGTCGTTGAAAAGCGGGTACCTGAGCGCGTTTCCCGAAGAGGAATTCGACCGTCTGCGCGAACAGAGGCGGGTTTGGGCGCCCTATTACACCTATCACAAGATTTTCGCCGGACTGCTCGACATGTACGTCTACTGCGGCAATCAGCAGGCTCTGGACATGGCGGAAAAAATGGCAGGCTGGGTGGACCATTGGTTGGAGAGTATCAGCGACGAACACTTGCAGCGAATCCTGCAAACCGAATACGGCGGCATGATGGAGGGCCTTTGCAACCTGGCTGCCGTGACGGGCAAGCGGCAGTATCTGCATCTGGCCGGCCGGTTCGAAAAGAAAATGTTTTTTGATCCCCTCGCCGCTCATCGCGATGAGCTGAAGGGCATCCATGCGAATACCCACATTCCCCAGGTCATCGGCGCGGCCCGGCTCTACGAGCTCACCGGCAACACACGCTACCGTGACATTGCTTCATATTTCTGGAATGAAGTGACCAGTGAGCGCGCTTACTGTACCGGCGGCACGAGCAACGGGGAATCATGGAACACGGATCCCGGCAAACTGGCGGATCAACTGGGAAAGCACACCGAGGAATGTTGCTGCGCCTACAATATGCTGAAACTTACTCGCCACATCTTCGGCTGGAGCGCGGACGCACGCGCCATGGATTATTACTAGCGAACGCTTTACAACCATCGCCTGGGCACACAGGACGCGACAGGACTCAAGAGTTACTACTTGCCCCTCGGCTCGGGCTTCTGGAAATACTATAACTCGCCGCTGGATTCGTTCTGGTGCTGCACGGGCACGGGCGTGGAGGAATTCGCCAAATTCGCGGACTCTATTTATTTTCACGATGACGGCGGGATTTTCGTAAACCTCTTCATTCCCTCCGAGCTTAATTGGGCGGAAAAGGGCGTCCACCTGCGCCAGGAAACCAAATTCCCCGAACATGAAGGAACGAGTCTGACCATACACAGTGACCGCCCCGTGGAGATGACACTCAACATCAGGGTGCCTTACTGGGCCACGCGCGGCGGCGCGGTTAAACTGAATGGCGCTGCGCTGCCGGCTTTTTCCAGTCCATCGAGCTATCTTTCTATCTATCGAACCTGGAAGGATGGCGACAAAGTTGAAGTGAGCCTGCCCATGAGCCTTCACATTCACCCCATGCCGGACGATCCCACCCTCCAGGCCATGATGTATGGCCCTTTGGTGCTGGCCGCGCGTTTGGGTGACAAAGGCTTGACCGATGCGTTGACCTATCCGAAGTATGACACCGCTCCGGCCGGCGAGCAGATTCCGGTGTCAGCCGTCATCAACCCATCAAAAGTTGCCACCGGCTGGGCGGAACCGGTGGCCGGCACACCTCTCAATTTCCGTACCACCGGACAGGATGAGGCCATGAACTTCATCCCGCTATACAAGGTGTCAGGAGAGCGCTATGCCGTCTATTTGAAGGTAGGCGCCAAGGCGCTTTAAAAAATTTCTTCATTTTAGACCGCGTCAATTCCTGTGGAGGGAGACCAGCTGAGGCCGCTTTCCAAAGTGATCTTTATGGTGCGGTCAGGGCGCGCACTACAATTAAAGGTTAAGAAGTCTATGACAGCACTAAGTAAATGCGACGGCCCCAATCCAATTATGGGAAGTTGATGTCGAGAGCATAAACGTCCGAGTGGCTTAGAATCAGCGACGCCAGAGGGGAGCCATCCGGCGCCACGCCGGTCAAAACGTAGTTTCGGACATCCTCCCGCAAAATCTGTTCAAATGTCGCAATTCGTTCAACCTTCAGGTCGCTGAGCCGCACTCGAAAGATGGGCTGGCTGACGCCTTCCGAGACGTCCTGTGAATACGCGTACTTGCTGTCCCGCGACCAGAAAACCGGAGCGCGGAGCACTGTGCCGCGGGCGAACTCAGACCATTGCCGCGAATGAGAGTCAAAGACCATGAGGCTCCTGTCATCCCGGGTTTGGGCAACCAGGTAACGTCCGTCCGGCGACCACGCCGAGGCCTTAAGCGCCTCTGCCCCAGGGAAAACGGAAAGCCGCCTGGTGTTTAGATCAAGCTGGTAGGTGCCGAAGTTTTTTTCCTCAACCATGCTCGCTGATGCCGGCACCGGCGCGCTGAAAAACAAAGAGTCTCCGCGGGGAGACCAGTCGGGGTAGAGGCTATCTAAGGCGGTCACAGGTTCGGGCGAGCCGCCTTCGGATGAGACCAGGAAGATCCTTCGCTGATTTCCCGGAACAGTTCCGACAAAGGCAATCTGCTTTCCATCGGGAGACCAGCGGGGAGCATCTGCAACCATAGGAGGAAAAGTGAGCTGCTGCCGCTCGCTGCCGTCCGCCTTACTCCGCCAGAGGATAGCCTCCTGGGTTGTGGTGACAATGTAAGCTACCCTTTGACCATCTTTGGAAAAGCTGACGTCGAGCGCCCTGACCCCGGGAAGGTAGGGAATAAACTGCTTTAACCGCGCGTCAAAGCGCGCCAATTCGCGAACCTCTTTGTCACCCGTGTAGAAGATCCTGGTTTTGGTGGCTAATAAACTTAAAAGGCTGGTGTCTGTTGGGGTGAGCCGAACCGGAGCTTGCGGCGACCGCAAAAAGAAATTATGTTTTTCAGAAATTGACCAGATACTAGCCACGCCGGCACGGGTGGAGCGAAACAGGAAGTATTTCCCGTCCGGCGTCCAATCGCCGCCTGATTCTCCGTCGGCGTAATGGGTTGGAGCCTCTCCCCAGCCGGGAAGGAGACGATGAAGATCGCTGCCCGCCGCGGAGACTTCCCAAAGCGATAAGGTTGGCATTGCGGAGCCCCATGCGGTAAAGCGTACAGTCTGTCCGTCAGGCGACCAACGCGGAAGCCATCCAGTGCCGGCATCGCTTACCAGCTTTCGGGAATCTGAGCCGTCAGGTTTAACCTCGTAAAGGTCAGAACCGGAGAAGTACACAATTTTCTGCCCGTCGGGGGACCAAGCCGGGTCGCGACCGATTACACCCCCCAAGCGGCGCGGCGACCCACCTGTCGTGCGCAGCGTCCAGAGGCTCTGCTCCCCTTCTCCGCCGGCAAAGCTGCCCACCAAAAGCTCAGAATGGTCGGGGGAAATGCCATAGAGAGCCGTATTGGGAAACGGCGTAGGCACTGGGACGGGCTCGCCTCCGTCGACAGGGATCGTGGCAAGCGTGTAACGGCCCCCTCTGTTTTCAGAAAAGTAAAGCCGCGTCCCGTCCGTCACTAATCGAGAGGTCGCAGACACCCGGCCGAAGTGGGTAATCTGCGTGATCTTGAGAACGGTAGGTTGCGGTAACGGAGAAAACCAAACCCAGCCCGCCAGCACCGCAAGAACTACAGGCGCCAGAAATATGGCCCGTCGCCACGGCTCCGTACCAGTGCCAACTTGGAGATCTCGAGCCGAAGACGGGACAGGGCCAGGTTGCGGGTTAATGGCCGGAATGAAAACCGAGGATCGCGTGTCACTGGGGGACGCAACTGAAATGGGAGCTGATGATGACTCCTCGATGACCACATGCGTCCGTTCGCTTATTCTCTGAACGAGGATATTACCGGCTTGCTTTTGCGGTAATGAATCTTGGGGAGATTCTACTTGCACCCTCGCGGCCAACTGATATCCGCGGCCCGGAACTGTCACGATGTAGTTTGATCTGTCCCCCATCGCCTTGCGTAGCCAGGAGATGTGCTGGGCCAGGTTGCCTTCCTCCACAAAGGTATCCGGCCAAACCGCCTTGAGTAATTCATCCTTGGTCACCACCCGGCCTGGATTGATGACGAGATAAGTGAGAACCTCAAAAGCCTTGGGCGAGACCAAAATGGGCTTGCCGCTCCGCAGAAAAGCACGCGCTGAAGGCCTCAACTCGAACTCGTCAAATCGATATAATCCCTCGAAGGACAGTGACATAACACTCGTTAATATTTATTCATAAGAATTAAGCGCACATTCAAGACAACGAATCTCGCGGTGTGCTCTATTGTCGCCCATGCCGGTAGTGGAGCAGGTGATCGGGATGTTGAAGGGCCTGTTCATTAAATCGCGTGCCCAAATTATACCAGCAACGGAAGAGGTCGGCGAAGAAACTGTGGGGCAATCTGTTGTGCATCGGCGCGTCGAGATCACAGTGCAACGGGAAACAATTTCGATCCTGGTGCCGGGCCCGCCCGCAAGTGAGGCAAAGCGTATGGGCCGTGGAGAAAGAGGGTCAGGGGTGAATTGCAAGGACGAGGAACCGCAATCTGTGCAACTACCGAGTGGCAAGGCGCCCGGTTCTTAGCGGTCTGCATCACGAATACCGACTGGAGAATGAGACAGCACGAAAAGTGGGTGGAGGTTTAGAAGGGTGAGATTTATTACGAAGGATAAGGAAAACTCAAAACGGCGACACGGCACCACCCAGGAGAAAGGCCTATGAATCAATTCACTTGGAAAACAGTGATCGTTCTTCACGGCAAATCTGCCGCCGCAATGGTTTGCGTTCTGCTTGCATTTACTCTTGCGAGCTGCCAGCGCAATCAGTCTGGCTCCGGTCCGGGGAGTTCGCCTGGCAAGTCTGCGCAGATCGATGCCGGCGAGGGCGTGTCAGTGGGCGGCGGCAATAGCTTTGCCCACGTGACTTATAAACCCGAAGTAAAAATCCTGGAAGCTGCGCAAGTCGATTCGTCATTACAGGGCATCAGCAGCGACGGGCACGCCTTCGTATTTAAAAATGCCGATGCGCAGATTCGCGCGTTGAAGGGCGGCGATTTGTTCTTCATCAAGAACGAATTGGTGCGCAAGGTGCTCGCGGTTCAGACTGACGGCGACCAGACGGTTCTTTTCACCGATGCGGCAACCATCACCGACGTGGTCCAGGACGGCGATATCCAGATTGATGCCCCCCTCAGCTTTCATGGCGCCGGGCAAACTTCCGAATTTCTGCCTCATGCCCCAAGCTTGATGGACATCTTTGAGGAGCCTGCCTTTGCCCAGTCAGGCGCCGACATCGCCAGGAGCCAGGGGACACAGGACGCCGCACAGAAGGCCGCGGGCAATATCGTCGGCTCGGTTTTTTCCGGATGGACAGTTACGAAGTACACGTTCATTCCGGGGGCCAACGAACTTGATTTCAGCCTGGTGATGACCAAGAGCAAAGAAGGCTTTGTGGCCAAGGTGGCCATGACCGGCTTTGTTACCAACTTCGACTTTGTCTCCACTCTCGGCGTGCACAATGGCTCGGGCAGCAAGATGTTCGCGGGTGTAAAGAAGATGACGGGAAAACTTCAATTCGATTGGGAAATTGGCAAGGGTTCGCCCGGCGTGTGGGCGGTTGAAGATCGCATCAAGCTTCCTGGAGGGATTAATATCGCGCTCGGTCCGCTCCTGGGAGGGATGCCGCTTACCCTGGATGTAAGTTCGGCCTTGCTCATCCATCCCGCTCTCACGGGCGGCAATGAATATAGCAAGGGTGGATTCACCGTCAACTGGACGGGTGGCGGAAATTTCCAGTCTCAGCGCGGCGGGGCTGTCGGCGGCGATAGCACAATCCAACTGCAATTTGGGGTCACCGAAGACACCAACATCTCTCCCATTGCGCCCAACGGGATGGTGATTTCCTATTGCGCCCCGCGCATCGAATTGCGCATGTCCGCTTTCGGAAAATATGCCAAAGACTTGTCGGAATTCGCCAGCGGCATCGATAAAATCGCGTCGGCAGCGGCGGCCCTGCTTCCTTCGAGCTTGACCCAGGCCATGAGCCAGTCACCCTTGGGCAAAGTTACCGCCTCCACCATTCTCGCTTCCAATGCAGATGTATTCGTACAGTTTGTCACCACCGAAGGAGTAACTCACTCGGCGAATCAGACGCCCTTCCCCTGTTCCAAGCAGGAAATCAAACTCCTCGCCCAGGGGGGCGGGGATGCCGATCTCATGGGTCTCACCAAAGGCGCGTCCACAACCAAGGACCTGTTCACCAAGACATTCACGCGGTGGGATCCCGCATCTGATTTCTGCAAGAAGATCTGAGGACCGCCTCGCGGTTCAAATGACGATGAGTAGGACCGCAACCACTACCGGCCCGCTGGGCGCTACCAGTTTCCGTGGGGGCGGGTTTCAATTGCAGCTTCCTTGGGGTGAAAATCTGAAGAGGTGAAATGTCCGATGGCTCAATTCTGCACAAAATGTGGCGGCCTTCTAAGTGAAGGAATGAAATTCTGCCCCGCCTGCGGAGCTAATTCTAGTGAGCCTACGGCTCATGGTGCCCAATCGCCTTCGGCGCAAGCTCCGATGGCGCGCGTAGCGCAACCTCCGGCCGTGGCGGCGCCTCGTCCGGCTCCCGTCATGCCCGCGGCGACGCCGGCGGCCCGGTCGGGCCACCCATTCCTGAAAATTGTTGTGGCCGTGCTCGGGGTTATTTTTATCCTCGGGTTGTTGACTGTCGGAGCGGGCGTCTACTTTTATTACTATCACGTCAAACCAAAAGTCGCCGAGATTGAAAATACAGTTCGCTCCCTCCCCGTTCCCACCGGTACACCGCAATCGTCCGATCATCCGGCATCTCCCGGAGGTGGCACATCAAGCTCTGGTGCGGGTTCGAGCCCCGATGCGAAGGGCTCTGACACTTCCGCACCACCTGACCTTGGCCAGGCGCTCCAACAACTTGGTCTGGGTGGAAAAGGTCTCCCCGGCCAGTCCGCTGCCGCCGCGAAGCCCGATCCGCACTTTCCCCAAAGCTCGCCGGGCGACCCATCGAATTACTCCGGCCAGCTCACTTTTCAGCGCGGCATGACCATAACATCAAGCATCTCTGACCAATTCTATGGCGACTATGAGGTGCTCGATTCGATTACCTCTGTCTCTGAAAAGGGAACGGCCATGCGTTATTCGGCGGAGTTGCCCGACAAATCTCAGGCACCAACTCCCTCTTCCCTTCCCGCAGTGAGGACAGTGCATGAGCTGCACAATACTTCTCAGCAGGACTTGATGCACGCAACCGGTGTGATGACATTTTTTGGAGATAAATTTCCCGAGTCGATGCCTGGAACCACGCAGGGTGTTCTTTCCCAAGATGCCTTCCATGCGCTCAAGTCGGGAAGCGGCATTGACCTTACTTTCCCCGATGAATCTCTCGCTGCTCGTCTGGTAATGGGGCTGGCCTCGATGACCAATGGGATACCAATGGGCGCCAGTCCCGGGGGGCTTCAAGGGTCTCTTGGCCAGAATGATTTCTGGTCGAAATTGCAGAAATACACCTGTCATGCTGTGCGAATAGAGGTTGCCGACGCCGCTTTCCCAGTGCTGCTCAACGGCCTGCGCGTGACTTTGCCTGCGATCCACATGTCTTGCCCACATGATGGAGTTTCCGGATTTGAGTATGTATTTGACGATGACCAGATGCCGCTCCGCCTCGCGACGTCGGAAGGGCAAATCACTCAAATCAATTTCCCCCAGCCTAAGCCCAGGAAGGAAGAGGATGGAGGAGGCGGTGGTAGCGGAGGCACTGGCGCCGGAGGTGGAGGCGCTGGTGGCGGACAGTCAATCGAGCAGGCGCTGAAAAAAGAGGGGCGGGTTGATGTCTATGGAATTTACTTTGACTTTGCCAGCGATAAGCTACGGCCGGAGTCTGCCCCGGTGCTGGCCGAGATTGCCTCCGCCCTCAAGGACAATCCCACCTGGAAACTCCAGGTCAACGGCCATACGGACAACATTGGCGGCGACGCCTACAATCTTGACCTATCAAACCGGCGCGCCGCCTCCGTCAAGCAGGCCTTGGTTACGCAATACCATATTGACCCCGCGCTCCTGGATCCCAAGGGATTTGGAGCCACCCAACCCAAAGAGCCAAATGACACTGCACAAGGCCGCGCCCGCAATCGTAGGGTGGAGTTGATACGGGAGTAGCTGCAAATACTCCTGTGCGGATTCGTAAGCATTTGTGGCCGACACTGATCGTGCGTTTGAGATTTCTTATATGAAAATTGCAATCGGATCCCAAATCGCCGCGCTCGCATTAGGAAGCCTGGCGGTGATCTGGGGTGTTTTTACTTCGTTTTCGACCTTTTCCGGACCTGGCGGTGATTGGTCCGGCCTGGGCTTGTTGGGAGGGTTGGTGGTGAACGTGCCCATCGGCCTCCTCACTCTCCTGGTTGCATTATTCGTAAGGAAAGGTTCCCGACGCCTGCGTTGGATCTGCATCGTCACTTCGCTCGTGGCCCTGATCATTCCCATCGTCGCAATACTTATTTGGAACCCCATGGAGCGACGCTTTATTTGGATGAAATGAAGCCACGACTTGTACGACCGCCGCTGGCGCGGCCGGGGTCAAAATGTCAGGTCAAGTAAAACCCGTTTGAGCGAGACGATCGAAAAGCGGGCTCGCAACCGGCAAGAGGAGAAAATCAGGCAATGATTTCAAAACGCGGTAAGAACTTGGCCGCGATCGCTCTCTTGCTTGGGAGTTATTCAATCTGCAGCGCCCAGTCGCACGATCCGAAAAACCCCACGCCATTGGGGCCCGGCGTCAACAAGGGCAACGTCGACAACAAGGAAAATGGCCCGAATTATTACTACTTCTACGCAGGCCCGGGACACGTGGATTTGCATTATTCCTTCAAGGAAATGGGCGTCTTCGGGAATCCGATGCGGCAGTCGCTTAGTTTCGATCTTTATGGTGAGAGCAACAACTTGATCATTCACAGCGCCATCGTTTCAGTGGAGAAGATGGAAAAGTTGTCCCAGCCCGGCGATTTAGGGTCACGGCATAAGCTGGTCCTTCGCGTCATTTCTCCGGAAACAACGCTCCGCTTGGGGGGCTATTACGAAATCGAAGTTACGGGGGCCGCGACGTTTGAAGGAAAAGCAACGGGCGCCAACACCAAACCCGTAGACACGCAGCTCTATCATCCTTCCGGACCGTTAACGAAGCCGACTAATGATGGCAAGGGCGGGGAGTCCTCCGGCGGAGGAGTTTCGCTTTATACCCCGCAAGGCTCTCTCTATCAGCCTGGAGTTTCTCTCTATACGCCGGTCGGCGCATTGACGAATGTGCAAGAAAGTCCCAAGCAATTGCGGCTGACGTTGGCCGCCGACATTCTGTTCGACTTTGACAAGGCAACTATACGTCCGGACGCCAAGGAGGCGCTCGACCGGGTTGCGGAGATCATCCGCTCCAAGAGCCGGGGAATCGTGAGCATCGAGGGTTTTACGGACTCCAAGGGCGCTGCGGATTACAACTTGCGCCTGTCCAACGCGCGCGCGGAATCGGTGGAGACATGGATGATCGAGAATGAAGACTTGCATAGGGCGGGATTCACCACGCGGGGATTTGGGGCAACCCGGTTTGTCGCGCTCAATTCGAAACCGGATGGCAAGGATGATCCGGCAGGACGGCAGAAGAATCGCCGCGTCGAAATCATTATTCAGAAACAAGATTGACGGCCCGAACCCATCGATGAAACTCTCAACAAAAGGAGCAATCATGTTCTTCAAGAAAAACAGAGAAGCTGCAATTTTGCGAGTACTTGCCGGTGCGCTGGGAATATTCCTAGCGGCAGGCGCCGGAACTTTAGCTAAAGGCCGCTCTCCCGCATTGTTACCTGCGTGGATGTCCGGAGCTGCGGATCCGGGAGTTGATTCCGGCTGCCAGGCTGCACTGGACGCGGGCAACAAACTCTACACCACCCCGTACCACATGTATGGGGCGGAAACCGTGAACGGAAAACCCGTGAACACCGAAGGGATTTTTGCCGGTGGCGCCCTATACGTTCTTGTCAACGGCAAGTGGTCCCTCAGCCCCGTTTCGCCGGAGGAAATGTTGAAGATGATGAAGGCGAAGGACCAGGGAAAGGAGAAAAATGGCAAGAACGGTGTGTGTCATTATGTGCGCGATGAGTCAGTGAGTGGCGAAAGCGCGGCGCTCTACAGCACGCACGAAGAAGACGCAAAGGGAAAGACCGATGTCCAGAGCTGGGTTTCCAAGGGCAAAGGACTCCTCTTACGCCAGGAGACCGATGTCGACATGGGCGGAACAAAAGTCCACATCTCCTCCCGATTTGAATACAGCAACATACACGCGCCGAAACTCTGAAGAAACGGCTTCTTTTTGCTGACTCCAAAAAGGACAGGGGCATTTATCTTTCCGGTTATTCAGACTTCTACACTCCTGAAAAGATGAGGGTCTTGGTACGCCCGGAGAGATTCGAACTCCCGACCCCTTGCTTCGTAGTTCAAAGAACATTGTATGCGGCAAACTGCAGGAATGGGAAGGAATACTGTTTCGCTCCTGTGTTCATGCGGGTCCAAGCGTACCTGAGATGATTTAGCGCAGCTTCTGCCGAATTCAGCAGATAGGCGCACACTGTGGAGAGTTAAGGGGGGTTACGTCACAAAGCATGTCACAAAAATCGGCGATTCGTCAGCACCAGTTTCAACCTTGGAGGGGATGGACCTCTTGCAAGTGGCCGTACCGCCGAGGACTCCCACCTGATTGATGCAATGGGTCATAAAGGATTTCTGGCCGGTCGCATAAGTTACTGCACATGTGCAGTAGCTCCTGCAAGTCCCCTGTGGTACGAATGGTTGTGCCTGAATCAGGAAGTACGGAATTTTTCCATGTAGAGATCAATGAATCCAAAACCTAATGAGATTCGATCGAGGGCGCGCCTAATATTGGCGGCCGACAAATGGCGCCAATTAACGCAGCTATTACAAGAGGATGTCCCTAATTTGATTACGGAGGTAGAACGCCTGGAAGGGGAATTGGGCGAAATGAGCCGCGGAGCTCGAAGTAATCGATATGCGCCACCGGGGAGTGACGAATCTTCATATTGTGATCGCAGCAACAAGGAATTGTTAACCGTGAGGGACTTTGCGGGCCTGTTGGGCGTCACAGTAGCGTGCGTCCGGTCCTGGAGGCTCAAGCGAAAGATTAGCGCGGTCAAGTTGGGCCGCATAATTCGGATGCCACGGACTGAAGTCCAGCGGCTTATTGACGAGGGTATGAGTCCTGCGCGGCCCTTCCAGCAAGAGTTCTAATGTCCAAGGGAACTACTCTTCAGTCCCGAAATCTCGGGCGCCGCGTTCAGAAATAAATTGGGACATGAAGTACCCAATGTCCAGTTGGCTGTATGGAGAATTCAACCAAACGCGCCCCAGATACGGTTTCTTGAGCGCATCCTCGGAGTGAAGTAATTTGCGGCCTTGACGGTTTTGTGCCCAAATTCACTACTGGCTGGGTCCAGGTCGATCTCTCCGATCTTCAGGAGATTTGTGGTTACTTTCTAATTGTCCTTTTCAGCCTGTTCGCGCCAAGCAGAGAGTTTTTCCTTAAATGCTTCCTTCGGGAGTTCGGCAAGGTTCTGCGCCCGAGAACTAAGGTCCTTGGAGATCCCAACCTGGGCTAAGGTCGGAATCTTTTCGGGCGGTCGTCGCACACGGCTGCCCGAAGGATCCTGCCCTTTTAACTGACCCCGAGTCCCCTTTGCCTTCGGCGATTCCTTTAGAAGCTCACCTAGCCTTCTTCCGGCTTAAATCCTGATAGCCGCAGCATCTATTTCGAGTTTTTTGTTTTTCGCCTCGCTTGCGTGGGCAAACAACCCCTCGGCTTTGTTGCGAATCATTTTGGTTTAATCGGCCAACTTTGCAAAAGCTATGGCTCGACAAACTGCATCATAACAAGCAAGAGGAGTCATAATTCCTCGCATTATTCGGCATTTGCGGCTTCCGTTCTTAGTTGGTGCTCCTTGCATCGCATAATTCATCTGGCGAGAATTTAGGCTTGAGAGCGGCTTATAAATGTGCTAAAAGTATTAGCGCAATGCAGACCTACTCAACCAAACAGGCAGCAGCCCTCGCCGGGATTCATTGGGTGACGCTACACCGCTGGCTGAGGGACAAGAAGGTTAGGCCTTCCATCGCCATTCCGATAGATGGCCGAACGCTTTGGCGCTGGACTGCGGCTGATGTGAAGAGGGTTCGCAAATACAAGACTGCCCACTATCGCAAAGGCAGAGGTCGCAAGAAGGCTCAAAAGAAAAGCGGCAACCGTTGAAGCGTGAACTTCAACGGCTGCCTAACCACACCCAAGCCACAGGGGGGCTTGAATATGGCTGTCAGAATCGTACCGCAAGCTGTACCATCTTCCAAAACCAGAAAAGAAATCTCGCGAGCTGCAATTTACGCCCGGGTCTCGACTTCAAACAACGGCCAGTCCCCAGAAATGCAATTGCGCGAACTTCGTGAGTTCTGCGAGCGCCGGGGCTGGTCGGTCGCCAAGAAGTACGTGGATGTCGGAATTTCCGGTAGCAAGGAAGATCGAGTCGAACTGAACTGCCTCATGGCTGATGCACATCGCAGGCGATTTGATACGGTCATTGTTTGGAAATTTGACCGCTTCGCCCGGTCTGTTTCTCACTTGCTTCGCGCCCTCGAAACTTTCAAGGCCCTTGGGATCGAATTCGTCTCCCTCTCGGAACAAATGGACACCAGCACGCCTGCCGGCAAGATGGTCTTCACTGTCCTCGGTGCCGTGGCGGAACTCGAACGCAGCTTGATTTGAGAAAGAGTCCGCGCCGGAACCCGTCACGCTCGCTTGAAAGGAAAGAAACTCGGACGACCGCGGGTCGCCGTGGACACTATCAGCGTGGCAGCTCTGCGCGCTCAGGGGCAAAGCTGGAAAGAAATCTCCACGAAGTTAGGAATCGGCAGAGGGGACGCGCAGCGAGCCGCCGGCAGAATGGCGCAGGGCTGCGAAGCAACAACTCAATAAGCGCTTAAGCAAAGGCAGATTCTTGAGCGGCGCGACTAGAGCCTCATAAGAGATGGGGCCAATTTGGATATTCCTGATGACTCGGGCCGTCTTTCCTGCAGCGAGATGGATAAGCTGTGGTTACACTAGGGCGGCCACAAGGGTCGCCCCTACGATGGCATTTCTTCACGGCTTCAGGCGCCGGTCCGTTCCAGAATAGCGCCGAGCAAGGCCTCACCGCGTGGCTGCGTCGTAGCCCAGAATTTTTACCGCGAAAAGAAAAGTGCCGTCCTGGGATTCGGGTGTTTCAACACGGACAACTTCGCCTTTACAACCCACTTCGAGCCCGGCTCTTCCAGCGACGGAAGCGGGCAGCGAGTAGTTCATGTGAATCGGTGTGTGAACTTTCATGGTTTGTTCTGCACGAAAGAGGATGCCGCCGGAACTGATATTCGACGCGGTTCCCAGGCACCAGGCGGTCTGTTCTGGCTGACGAAACCTCAAAAGCATTTCCAGTGGGACACGCCCTGAGCGGCGAGCCTCGCGGCGTTTAAGTTTAAAAAGCTGCCTCAATTTATTCATCGAGCATCCTCCTCTGGAGATTCGTGGGAAGCTGATCAGGAAAGACGACGGACCCGTCGGCCGACGGGTCCGCGCTACGCTTGCTGGTCGGCTTCGGTTTTGTGGTCACCCCTCATTAAGGTGCGGCGACAGTCAGGCTATAGACACGGGTACTGGTATTGCCGTTGGAATCTGTGGCCTGAAGGGAGAACGTATAGGTCCCAGCGGGAGCAGTGACGGTTCCGGTGATGTAACACACATTGGCGCTCGCGGGGCTAAGAGCCAGGCCGGCAGGAAGCGTGCTGCCCGAGGGGACGCTCCACGTGACAGGCGGGAAACCGCCCGTAGCGAGGAAATCCGTGCTATATGCCGCCCCCGATGTTGCACCTGGAAGAACACCGCTATTGTAGGAAGCGAGATACAACGGCGGTATGACAGAGACCGAAAAGGTGTAGGAGACCACGTGCGAAGCCGAGTCACCCACTTGGACTGGGAACGGAAAGGTGCCGCTTGAGGTCGGGGTTCCGGAAATCACTCCGGCAGCAGAGAGCGTCAACCCGGGGGGCAGCGACACGCCCTCGTAAGTCCAAGTGTAAGGAGGGGTCGCGCCCGACGCCGTCAACGTCGAACTGTAAGGCGTCCCTTGGTGGGGCGACGGAGGGCTAGTCGTGCTTATTGTAAGCCCTCCGGTGGACGGTGGAGCGACGACGGCCAGAGTATAGGCCTTGGTAGCGATATGCCCGGCGGTATCTGTGGCCTGAAGGGAGAACGTATAGTTCCCGGGGGCAGCGGTTACCATTCCAACGCCTGCCGAGAGTCTACAAGTATTGGCACTCGAGGCGCTCACATTCAGGCCGGTCGGTAGTGCGCTGCCCGAGGCCACGCTGCACGAGAGTGGCGTGAACCCACCCGTAGCGAGGATATCGATGCTGTATGCACTTCCCTGTATTTCTGAGCCTGGAATAACACCGTTTGAGTAGGATGCGAAGGCCAATGTCCCTGGTACTGTGGCTGTAAAGGTGTAGGAGGCCGTGCGCGAAGCCGAATCAGTCACTTGGACTGGGAACGGAAAGGAGCCGCTCGCGGTCGGGGTTCCGGAAATCACCCCCGCAGCAGAGAGCGTCAAGCCGGGAGGCAGCGACACGCCCATGAAGGACCAGGTGTAAGGCGCAGTCCCACCCGTCGCCGCCAGGGTCGCGCTGTAGGCCTGACCGGGATAGCCGGGCCCAATTGAAGTGGTCGTGATGCCCAGCGGAGCCGCCGACGAAATCGAATAATTGTAGGTGGCCGAATGCGACGCCGAGTCACTCACTTGGGCTGTGAACGAATAAGAACCGCTCGCCGTCGGCGTCCCGGAAATCGCTCCGGTACTCGAGAGCGTAAGGCCGGTAGGCAGCGTCCCACTGCTCAGGGTCCAACTGTAAGGCGAGGTCCCGCCCGTCGCGGCCAGGGTCGCGCTGTAAGCTGTCCCGGTGGTGCCGGCGGGAACCGAAGTGGTCGAAATCGCCAGCGGTGGGGTGGGCGGGGCTCCCATCGCAATCGAGGTCGAATAGGTGTAGCTGGCCGAGTTTGAGGCCGAATCTTTCACCGCGCCTACAAAAGAATAAGAGCCGCTGGTGGTAGGGGTTCCTGAAATCGCCCCGGCAGCAGAGAGGGTCAGGCCGGCCGGCAGCGCCCCGCTGCTCACGGACCACGTGTAAGGCGCAGTTCCACCTGTTGCCGTCAGGTTGGCGCTGTATGCTGTCCCGGTGGTGCCGATGGGAACTGAAGTGGTTGAAATCGCCAGCGGGCTGGCGGTCGTGTTGGTTGTGGTGGTCGTCGAAGACGTGGTCGCAGGCGCAAGTATGGTAAACGTTACCGAATTCGTTGTGACATATGTTGTAGAGGTTTTGGTGACGGTACTCGGATACCTTACTGCGATGGATACTGTGCCGGCGGTGGCAAGCAACGTGGCCGGCACCGTAACCGACAGCTGCGTACTGCTGACGCCGACTGTGGATTGAGCGACGCCGTTCCACAGCACCATCGACCCGCTTCCAAAGCTTCCATTGACCGTCAAAGTGATGCTCCCGCTCCCGGCGGTCGCGCTGGTGGGCGAGATGGAGATGGTGGTGGCACTAAAAGCCGAAGACGCCAGAACCAGCACCATGACGAGAGTTGCGATTCCCAGCTTAAATCGTGACATAACCCCTCCCTTTAAGGTCGAATGCGGGCCGGAATTTGCCGCGCTCCTGCATGACCTCTTCACTACAGTTTTGAATTAGGGTCAGCCCTATACCGGCCCTTGTTGGAATAAACGCAAACGGCGGGCGAAAAACCGCAAGGTTTGAAAAAATATTTTGCAGGGGCGCGGCTGGAGTGTTGGAGCGTCGCTCTATGCGCGTCGTTTTCTTTAAGACGGTCGCAGACTGCCTCTACCGTCAAAAGTCCGGCCATGGGAGCCCAAAAGATTCAAAAAACTTCCCTGAAATGAACGTGGTAAGATACCCGCCAGCGCAAAACCAACGAGGATTTAATGGCAGGGCTGTCCGGAAGCGATGTATCCCAGCTTTTGCTGGCTTGGAACGGAGGAGACGACCGCGCGCTGGAAAAGCTCATGCCCATCGTGTACGACGAGCTGCGCCGGATGGCCCACCAGTACATGGCTCTCCAGCAGCCGGGCCACACCCTGCAGAGCACCGCGCTGGTGAATGAGGTTTATCTGCGTCTGGTGGATTCTGCCAATGCCAGTTGGCAAAATCGAATTCATTTCTTTGCAGTGTGCGCCCGGGCGATGCGGCAGATTCTGGTGGATTGGGCGCGGTCCCGCCAGGCGCAGAAGCGAGGCGGCGAAGTCCGGCCGCTTCAGCTGGACGAACCCTTGGCCGTCACCGAGGCGCAGGATGTGGACCTGATCGCTTTGGACCAGGCCTTAAATTCCCTGGCCGCCATGGATCCCCGCCGCAGCCGGGTGGTGGAACTGCACTTCTTCGGGGGCCTCGACCTGGAGGAAACGGCCGAGGTGATGAAGGTTTCCAGCGATACGGTGCTGCGCGACTGGAAGCTGGCCAAGAGTTGGCTGCGCTGTGAGATGAGCGGAGAAAAGTTGGATGGATCCTGAGCGTTGGCAGAAAATCGCCGAGATCTACCAGGCCGCGCTTGACGAGGAACCAGGCCGCAGAGCTGCTTTCCTGGAGCAAGCCTGCGGCGGGGATGACGCCCTGCGGCGGGCCGTGGAAAAGCTGCTGGCACAGAACGAGAAAGACGATGACTTCCTGGAAGTGGCGGCGCTGGACGTGGCGGCCAAGGGGGTGGCTCAGGATCAGGCCCGCCATCCTGAGGCGCCGGTGCAACCTGACGTCCTGGTGGGCAGTACGATCTCGCATTACCGTGTCCTCCAAAAGCTGGGTGGCGGGGGCATGGGGGTCGTTTACAAGGCGAAGGACACGCGCCTGGGCCGCGAAGTGGCTCTGAAGTTTCTGCCCAGCGTCACAAGTATTGGTTCGTCAGGAAACGCGCAAGATCCCGCCCACAGCCCACTGAGTGCGGCGGCCCTGCATGATTCACAAGCGCGCGAGCGCTTCCAGCGCGAAGCGCGCGCCGCCTCGGCACTCAACCATCCCAACATCTGTACGGTTCACGACATTGACGAGTTTGAGGGCTACCCCCTCATCGCCATGGAGCTTCTGGAAGGCCGCACCCTGAAAGAACTACTGGTAGGGGCGGGCCTCGCCCCCGCCCATGGTCGTCCACAAGGGGCGCCCCTGGCGATTGAAAACCTCCTCGATCTCTCGATCCAAATTGCCGACGCTCTGGACGCGGCCCACAGCAAGGGCATCATTCACCGGGACATCAAACCGGCCAACATTTTCGTCACCAGCCGCGGCGTGCCCAAGGTTTTGGATTTTGGCCTGGCGAAAATACAGGAATTAGGAATTAGGAGTTCGGAATTAGTGGCCGACCCGTCATTGTCCAGGAGCGAAGAGAAAACGTCCGATCCCCCCCTAATTCCTAATTCCGAATTCCTAATCCCTGGTTCACATCTCACCACCCCAGGCAGCGCCGTGGGCACTGTGGCCTACATGTCGCCGGAGCAGGCCCGAGGCGAGGAAGTCGACACTCGCACGGACCTGTTCAGCCTGGGGAGTGTCCTGTACGAGATGGCGACGGGCGCGCAAGCATTCCGGGGGAGAACCTCCGGAGCCATTTTTGGCGCCATCCTGCACGAAGCCCCGAAGCCACCGCTCAGCTTAAAGCCTGACCTACCACCCAAGATCGAGGAAATCATTTTCAAGGCATTGGAAAAAGACCGCGACCTGCGATATCAGAGCGCCGCCGAGTTGCGCGCCGACCTGAAGCGCCTGAAGCGTGACTCGGATTCGGGCCGTAGTCCAGTTCCGGCGTCACAACCGGGGAATTTTGTAATCAGTGGGCCGTCCGGTCAGTCGCCGAGTGTATTTCGGGCCGAATCGCCAGCGGGCAAATCGGTGCGACAGAACGAGAGCTCCGATTCGCAGATCATTGTGGGCATGGTGAAGCGCCATAAAACGAAACTGCTCGCCGTGGTGGCTGGAGCGTGCTTGATCACCGCCGTTGCGCTCTGGATGGTCTGGCGCTCGCGCCAGCTCTTGCCTGAGTTGACCGAAGTTCAGTTAACGCAAAACCCTTCCGAAGCGCCCGTGGTGGATGCAGCGATTTCGCCGAATGGCAATCTCCTGGCTTATGCCGACTCGAGCGGTCTCAACTTGAAAGTGATCAGTTCGAGCGAAGTTCACGCTCTGCCCACCCCCGCGGACGCCCAGATCAGGCGAATTGTCTGGTTTCCCGACAGCTCCAATTTCCTGTTCACGTTGATCTCGACTCAAAACGCGCAGCGCCAACTTTGGGCGGGATCGATTTTCGGCGGCTCGCCCCGCTTGCTGCGCACCGATGTGGAGAACATCTCGATCTCTCCGGATGGATCCGAACTGCTCTTTACGACCGGTGCTCATGACGCAATCTGGGCGATGGATAAGAGCGGAGAGAACGCGAGAAAACTGATTTCCAGGGATGGGCTTTACTTCTATAACCCTGCCTGGTGTGCAGGGCGGCGGAAAGTTCTTTACTTGCTTGCGCACGAACTGAGCGGCCCCCTCCCATCTCCCGATGCCACCCTCGAATCGTGGGACCTGGAAACAGGCCGATCGGTCACGGTGAGCAAACTTTGCCGCGAGTTCGTCGTATTGCCCGGCGAACGTCTCCTCTACGTCGCCCACGATGACTCGCTTTGGGAAGCGCCCTTCGACCCTCAGACCTCCCAGCCCATGGGGCTCCCGCGGCGAATTGGCGAACAGAGGGCCTATACCCATCCGACGGCATCGACCGACGGGAAGCGTGCTGCAATTTTGAAGGTCTTCACCGGCGTGGGTGGGGGGCTCGGGTCGGTCGTGTTTGTGTCAGACCTGGGCAACGACGGAAGAAGTCTCAACAACGTCCGCCGGCTGACTCTGGGGCCTAATGACTGGCCTCACGACTGGACCCCAGACAGCCAAGCCGTCGTCTTCGAATCACAGCGCAATGGCGCTTTCAATATCTTCCAGCAACGGCTCGGTGAGCGAGTGGCGGAGCCGCTGGTGACAGGCAGGGACTACGCAGCTTACGGCCGTTTCAGCCCTGATGGCGCTTGGTTGCTCTACCGCACCAATGACACCAGCCAACCTTCGAATGGCCCAAGCCGGCTGATGCGAATACCGGCTGCCGGGGGCACTTCGGAAGTGGTCATTGATGGTCAGGGGCTGGAGAATTATTACTGCACGCCCCGGGCTGCCAACCTGTGCGTGCTGGGAGAACGGGAGAAAGACCAACTGGTCTTTTATGCCTTCGACCCCGCACAGAAACTCCCCACGGGAGGAATCTCGCAAAGTGATCTGCACGAGTTGGCCCGAACAGACTATCACCCCACCGACTGGGGCCTCTCGCCCGACGGCGCCAGCATTGCCATGGTTCGTTCCGACAACCGCGAAGCGCGCGTCCACATCATCTCTCTTCCGAGGCGTGGCCACGCGGGGCAGGTTTCGGGAGAAGCCACGGTGCGCGACCTGCTCGTGGAGGGCTGGACGAATCTGTATAACTTGAATTGGGCCGCGGACGGAAAGGGATGGTACATCTGCAACAACCTTGGCGAGGGCGGATCTTCTTTCCTCTACGTCGACCTCAAGGGCCACGCCACCGTCATCCAGTCGCCGGGGAACCTAGGCACGTTTTGGGGCGTGCCCTCTCCCGACGGACACCACCTGGCCTTCTCCAAAACCACGTTCACGGAGAACGCATGGCTGCTTCAGAATTTTTAGGATCGATTGCAAAACCTCGGTAATGTGCCGAATCTGCGGGGCCGAAAGTCAAAAGCTCAAAGTCTCGGTCCGCCGGCTGACCGATTGAAATAACCATTCAGTGGCCCTTGCAAGCTGCATCGACTTGCGTATTCTTTTTTGCAGCGGGTTCGGTTCCCGGCCCGACTACCTACCTGGTCTCTGAAGGCTGACCGCGCACAAGGCAAGCAGACGATAGAAGGCATGTTAAAAGTGCCGGCACGCCGGGGCTATTTCTTGGCGCGAGGCGAGCCGTTGGTCTGGCCGTTGGCGGCGCGGCGTTTGCGGCCGGGCAAGCTGGCAGAGTTGTCGGGGCAGGCGGCTTCGCGCTGGAGTGCGAGCAAGGCCGCCTGGCAGTTCACTGCGCCGGGTTGCCCACGCTCTGCGCTGTGGTTATAGGTCCCGTCGGCTTGCAGGTGTTGCGCCTTGGCCTGATCGGAAAGGTAAACCCCCAGAGTATCTTTCAGGCGGCGCAGGAGCTTGGGATTCTTGACGGGAAATATGATTTCGATCCGGTGGCTCAAGTTGCGGCGCATCAAGTCCACACTGCCCAGATAAATCTCCTCTGCCCCGCCATTGCGGAAATAGAAGACGCGGCTGTGCTCCAGAAAGCGTCCCACCACGCTGGTGACGCGTATGTTATCGCTGACGCCGGGCCGCAGGCAGCAGATCCCTCGGACCACCAGTTCCACCTTCACTCCGGCTTGCGAGGCGCGGTAGAGCAGCCGGATCATTTCCGGGTCCTCCAGGGCGTTCATCTTGAAAATCAAGTGGCCCGTTTCGCCGCGTTCCTGATGAGCGATTTCCCTCTGGATCATCTCTGCCATGCGCTTCCTCATATAAATGGGGGTGACAAGCAGGCGGCGAGGTTCATCCTTGTTGGAATAGCCCGAGTGCCGAACCGTTCGGCTCAAACTGCTAAAGATCGGAGCGCTGGTCCGCATCACCGTGCGCAAGGTCTGGGTATCCATGGCCGGAGGTTATCCGTACTCCGAACTGTTCGCACAGGTCTACGTGCGCTTGCGCGCGACGCCGTTGCCCGTCGGTTGAAAGTCCGAAGGCCAGGGTATTTCGTGATCATGGTCCGGCCCTACCTCCGCAGCCCCAAATTTGCGCCTCATCGGACAGAAGTGCTGGCGAATCAGTAGGCCGAAAGCGCCCCAACAGCATTTTCGTCTCTCAGCACCTCGGCCTCGGGCAAAACGCACTCCAGCCCCCATGCCAATGATACAAAATCGATTTGCAAAACTGCTGGTGAGAAATGCGGGCCGGCGAAAGAGGGCAAAGAAAAAGGCCGCGAAGCAATGCCGCGTTTAGCAAATCTCCGGTTTTACGATTTGCGCCACCAAGCCATCACCGAAATGCTTGAAGCAGGCATACCCGAGGCCGTCATTCGTGAAGTTGCCGGTCATGTTGACCCTGCAATGACCCGCCACTACTCCCACCCGAGACTCACTGCCCGCCCCGCCGCCGTGGAAGCCCTCATGACCACGAAAACAGGCCAGATCCCGGGTGGTTATGTCACAAACCATGTCACAAACGCACTGCCGGAGCATATCGAGGAAAGCCAAGTGATTGAAAGAAGTGGTACGCCCGGAGAGATTCGAACTCCCGACCCCTTGCTTCGTAGGCAAGTGCTCTATCCAGCTGAGCTACGGGCGCACAGGTGAGAACTACACGCTGGGACACTGCCTCGCCGGTACGGCACAAGGCTCCTCCAACATCCAGATGAATATCCCAGGAAGCTAAGTTTTGCACGGCAGAACGAGTCTGTCAACACATCGGTTGACGCGCGTTCCGCATCGAACAGATTCCGAAGGCTTCTTGTTTTGCCATGTGGGCATCGTGTATGATGACCCATCAAAAAATTCGGGTTGGGCTCGCACGGGGAGCGGGGGAACACGCGGATGGCAGAGTTAAAGGCAGGCCTACAGGACGTGGTGGTGGCGACATCCTCGATTTGCTCGATTGATGGGCAGCGGGGGAAGTTGATATACCGGGGATACGACATCCACGATCTGGCCGCTCACTCGTCGTTTGAAGAAGTGGTATATCTACTTTGGAACGGCCGCCTTCCCAATCGCATCGAACTCGATGAGCTCCAGCAACAACTGGCCCTCAACCGGTCAATTTCACCTGAAATGATTGACCTGCTGAAGCGCCTCCCTCCTCCCCAGCATCCCATGGAGACGCTGCGTACGGCCGTCTCCGCCCTGTCGCTTTACGATCCTGAAGCTGAGGACATGTCGGAAGAAGCGAATCGCCGCAAGGCCTTGCGCCTGACCGGACAAATGGGAACGCTGGTGGCCGCCTTCGGACGGTTGCGCGAAGGCAAAGATCCCATCGCCCCGGTGCCGAAATTGGATCACGCGGCAAATTTTCTTTACATGCTTCAGGGCAAAGCGCCGCACGTGGACGATGCCCGCTGGTTTGACGTGGCGCTGATCCTGCACGCCGACCACAGCTACAACGCATCAACCTTTGCGGCGCGGGTTACGGCCTCCACGCTCTCGGACATGCACTCTTCCGTCACTTCCGCTTTGGGCGCGCTCAAGGGCCCTCTGCACGGCGGCGCCAACGAACAAGTGATGAAGATGCTTCTGGAGATTCAGACGGGTGACAAAGCCGAGGCTTACATTCACGATCGGCTGGCGCAGAAAAAGAAAATCATGGGATTCGGGCATCGCGTTTACCACACGGAGGATCCGCGCGCCAACGTGTTGCGTCGGATGTCGGAAGAGCTGGGGCGGCGCGGCAATCAGGCCAAATGGTTTGAGATGTCAAAGGCGATCGAAGACTTGATGATTCGCGAGAAAAAAATCAACGCCAACGTGGATTTCTATTCCGCCTCGGCGTATTACGTCTTGGGAATTCCCATCGACCTCTATCCGCTTATTTTTGCCGTCAGCCGGATTTCCGGATGGACGGCGCACATCCTGGAGCAGTACGCCAATAATAAACTGATTCGCCCGCTCGCCGAGTACACCGGGCCCACCGACTTGAAGTACGTACCAATAGACCAGCGGTAGATCATGCGGAGCCCTCCCCTTCACCGGTCCGCCTCCATCAGCCCGCCCGTAGTTGCGCCAGGTCATGCGTGATCCTGTCCAGGCGCTCCAGAAGCTCGTTGTGGCGCGTATCCTCAGTCGTCGGCTTCTTACCCACGAAAGAAAAAATTCCGCCGGGCTCGAGCACGGCACGGTCCACCTCCTGGAGCGAGCCAAATCCCTGGCGATGAGCGGCAGCGGCGAGTTCCGGCATGGTCACAGCTTCCTTCCTCAGCCTCTCCAAATTGACCTTTCCTTTGTCGATTAACACGTCGCGATCTCCCTCAAGCAGTCGGTCCAGGGTACGGTGCCTGAGGAGAAAGTGGACCACGACATAGTTGATGGCAAGAAGCGTGGCGGCGCCGATGATCCCTCCCGTCACCGAATTATCGTCACCGATGATGGCGTTCTGCACCGAATTTGAAAGCGTCAGGAGCACGACCAAATCGAATGGATTGAGCTGGGCCAACTCGCGCTTGCCGCCCAGGCGCAGACCCGCGACCAGAAAAACGTAAACGATCGCGGGGCGCAGGACCTTTTCCAACACGGGCAGGGCCAGAACAAACATGTCGGTCCAAATCTTGTTTTGCATGATCTCTCCTCGGTGATCGGTGTCCCTTCGAGGTTTAACTTTCGCCTGTAAAAATATCGACTGTCAACTAATTATGATATATTCGCCGGGCGTTGCCGGGAGAGAGGCGTGGATGGCCCTCGTAGATCAAATTGATAAAGACCTGGTTGCCGCCATGAAGGCGAAGGAAGAGCTGCGGCTCTCCGTGCTGCGCATGATGAAGACCGCTTTGAAACTAAAGCAAACGCAGACAGGAAATCCGCTCGACGATGCGCAGGCCGTCGCCGTGTTTCGCATCCTCGTCAACCAGCGCCACGATTCCGCGGAGCAGTTTCGCAAGGGCGGGCGCGAGGAAATGGCCGCCAAAGAGGAAGCGGAAATCAAAATCGTGGAGAGTTATCTCCCCGCCGGGGCCAGTGATGAGGATATTGACGCTGCCGTGGCCGCCGCGCTCGCCGAAACCGGCATCACCAGCGCCAAAGAGATGGGCAAAGTGATGAAGGCCGCCATGGCCAAACTGGCGGGGAAAAATGCCGACGGCAAACGCGTAAGCGAGAAGGTGAAGGCCAAGCTCGGAGAATAAAGCGGAATGATGAACGCTGAATTAAGGCGGAATATCAAGTTGAGTTTTAGGTTTTCGGATTCATCATTCATAGTTCATCGTTCATTGTTTCCCCCAAGAGGCTGAGAATATGGCAACCCAACCAAAACCGGCCGTCCCTGAGCCCGCGTTCAAGCCTTACGTCTCCGCCGATACGATCATGCCTGAGTTTACCTTCCGGGCCGTCATCGTAGGCGCGCTGCTGGGGATTGTTTTTGGCGCCGTTTCAGTTTACCTGGCGTTACGCGCCGGGCTTACAGTAAGCGCGTCGATTCCCATCTCAGTCCTGAGCATCAGCATTTTTAAGAAGCTTGGTAAGTCAACCATCCTGGAAAACAACATCGTGCAAACAACGGGCTCAGCGGGCGAGTCCATCGCCGCGGGCGTCGTCTTCACGTTGCCCGCCTTAATTTTTCTGGGCTATTCCCTCGACTACTCGCGCATTTTCCCACTAGCACTGGCTGGAGGATTACTCGGAATTCTCTTCGTCATTCCCATTCGCATGGCCCTGGTGGTGAAGGAACACGGAACGCTTGTCTACCCGGAAGGCAAAGCCTGCGCCGACGTATTGACCACAGGCGAAACCGGCGGCATCCAGGCGGGGAAAGTTTTTGCCGGAGCCGGCCTCGGTATGCTTTACAAATTCATGATGGGTGAAAGCGGCGGGCTGGCGTTTTGGAAGGCACAGCCGGAATTCCATCCGAGCTGGTACCCTGGCGCGACCTTGGCAGGTGAAATCACTCCGGAATATCTCGGTGTCGGTTACATCATCGGAACCAAAGTGGCGGGCATCATGTTTGCCGGCGGCGTCCTCTCCTGGCTGGTTCTGATCCCGCTCTTTAAATTTTTCGGCTCCCACGTACAAGACGTCATCTTTCCGGGAACGATGCGCATCGAGCAGATGGCGCCCCTGGACGTATGGAGAAGTTACATCCGCTACATCGGAGCCGGCGCGGTCACCATGGCGGGGTTGATTACTCTTGGGCGCACGCTGCCGACCATCGTGAGCGCGTTTCGCGCCGCGTTCAAACAGCTCACCAAGAGCCAGGGCGCTGCGGGCACGACCGAGCAGGTGGAAAGGACGGCACGGGACCTGCCGTTGACTTTTGTCGCCGGCGGCACGCTGGTGATGGTGATTGGAATCTGGGCGCTGTTGGCCTTCGTGGTGAATCCCGGCGCGAATGGCAACTTCATTTCATCAATTCTCATTGTCGTTTTCGGCTTTTTCTTTGCCACCGTATCGGCCCGCATCGTCGGCCTGCTGGGGAATTCATCCAATCCGATTTCGGGCATGACCATCGCGACCCTGGTCGCCGTCTGTCTCATCTTTTCAATCATTGGCTGGACGGCAGGCATTTTCCCGGCCGTGGCCTTGAGCATAGGAGCGGTCGTCTGCATCAGCGCCGCAAGCGGCGGCGCCACCACACAGGATTTAAAAACGGGCTTCCTGGTCGGCGCCACCCCCAGTAAACAGGAGTTGGGTTTGGCCGTGGGGGTTTTGACTTCGGTGCTCGTGATCGGCGTCACGCTGAAGCTGCTGGATAAGAGCGCGACGCGGGTGAATCCGGTTTCCATCGCCAACGTTCAAATGACACCTGAAGTGAAGAACATGGGCGTGACGAATTATAACGGGCGCGACTACCAGGTGCTGAGCGTGATCGGTTCGACTGCCATTCCCGACGGCCGTTATTATTATGATGCCGCCACGAGCGCAATTCAGTTTCAGGAAATTCCGGGGATCGGCTCAAAAGATTATCCCGCGCCCCAGGCGACGTTGATGAGCGTCGTCATCAACGGTATCCTCACGCGCAAGTTGCCATGGACGCTGCTGCTGTTTGGGGCGTTTATCGTCATCGCTCTCGAACTTTGCGGCGTGCGCTCACTTGCGTTCGCGGTGGGCTCCTATCTTCCTATTTCCACGACCGCCACGATATTTGCCGGTGGCTTGGTCAAATGGCTGGCACAGAGTTCGGCGCGGGCGCCGGAGGATTCTGAAGCCGGCAGCGGCGCGCTATTCAGTTCCGGATTAATCGCGGGAGGCTCGCTCGGCGGCCTGGCCCTCGCCACAGTGGTTGGGTTTAAGAAGGAAGATCTGTTCGCGGTCGGCACGCGTTGGTTCCCGGGCTTCGCTCAAAGCGATCTCGCCGCGCTCCTCATTTTCGTGGGGCTGGCGGCGCTGCTCTATGTCGTGGCCAAATCGAAGAGCGCGGCAGCGAGCGGATAGAAGAGAATTATAAATGTTGAATTATGAATGAAGAATTAAGCAGGTGGAAATAGGCTTAATCGGGAGTTATCACTTAACCGTCCGGACCTTTTTCTTAGTTTTTCGCTTGCCCGTTAACGCTGACCCTAATTTCCTGCTTGGGGCGCCGAGGCGAAACGCAAACCATAAAGAACCCGGTCTTTGGCGCTGAAGCTGTCTTTGCGCAGCACTTTGGCGCTCCGCTCGAGATTCCGGCCCGTGTCGGTGAGTGGACAAACCACCGTTACATAATCGCCCACGGCCAGTTTAAGTTCCAGCGACACAGCGAGGTCGGCCTGGGACATATTCTCAGTCTGCGTCGACTCCGTTTCCCCTTTTTGATTCCGAACCATAATGGGCAGCCTCATCAGGAGGCGTTTTTTCTCCCGTCTTTCGTCCCCCGAGTCAGTTTGAGGTTGGGCGTTGCTTAAAAGCGGCAGTTGTGCCGGACGATGCGCCGGGTCAGCGTGAATCCAAGAAGTCTGATTATCACAATGGCTGCAAAAGTTTTGAATTACACCCGTTGACTCAAGAACTTCAATCTCAACCAGGGTCAATGGCCAAAAGAATTTTTTCGTGCAGCCTTGGCACTCCAGCAAGGCGGAAGCATGGGCCTTGTCTTCCTCCGACCCGGGCGGGAAATCAATCCCCCAAATATTCATTCCGTCTTTCAGGTACTCCACGCCCCACTCGGCGCTTCCGTCATGGGCCGCGCTGGTGGGTCCGACGACGCGAAAATCCGCCGCCGCGTCGCTGATCAAATTAAAAATCCTAAGTTGGTCGTCGGGGCGGAGTGAGTGCTTGAGCAAGATCAGCGCGCCCCCGCGATTCACCACCAGGGTGCGCGTTTCTTCCGCGAACTCCCCGGCGGAGGCGTCCGGCCCCGCCACCAATACGGGGATGGACATCCTGATTCGATCCGATCGTCGTTGACCGGGGCTCGACATACCGTTGTTGGATAAAGTCCCGTGAGTCCTTGCCAACCGCTGCCCCCCATCTTGCACAACTGGAGGGCTTGATGCAACTAGATTTAAGGTTCGGTGGTGTCAGGATTTGCATTGCCGGGAGCGCGGGCGTCCCCCCCGCTCTTTCCTTATCATTAAATTGCGGGCGAGCCCCAGAGCATTGCGTGGGGCCCCGGCCCACGCTCCGAGGGGAACCAGGAGACTACAGGCGGCCAAGCCCGTTGGCCGCGCTCGCGACCCTGTGATAGGCTGTGAAGGATGTCCTATTATCGACAGCCTTCGATTTCGTTTGGCCCGCCGCTCTCCGGAGTGGTGAAGTACCTCATTATTTTCACTTCCGCCGTTTTCCTGCTGACCTTTCTTCCCGCCCAATTGTTTCACTGGGAATATCCGTATCTCTACTTCAGCCTCATCCCCTATGCCGTCACCCACTTTGTTCCGCTGGCGGGAGGCTTGAGGCTGCCTTACTTCTGGCAACCCGTTACCTACCTTTTTCTTCACGGCGGCTGGTTCCACATCATCTTCAACCTCTTTGCGCTTTGGATGTTTGGAGCCGACCTCGAACGCCTGTGGGGTCCGCGTCAATTCTTGTTTTACTTTTTCCTTACCGGAATCGGCGCCGGACTTTTTGACGTGATGCTTCAGCCCAATGCCCAAATTCCGACCATCGGGAACTCGGGGGCGGTTTACGGAATTCTACTCGCCTACGGAATCCTCTTTCCCGACCGGCCAATACTGCTTTGGATGATCATCCCCATCAAGGCGAAATGGTTTGTGGTGATCATGGGCGCGATCGAATTTGTCAGCTCATTGAATGGACCGGGGACGGGAGTTGCCCACGTGGCCCACCTGGGCGGCATGCTGTTTGGCTACCTCTATCTGCGCGGCGGCGGGATGCCTTACCGGTGGCAGCTCCGTTATCACGATTGGCGGCGCGCGCGGCTGCGCAGGAAATTCGAAGTCTACATGACCAAGCAGGACAAGAAGAAAGACCCGCAGGGGCCGTGGATCAATTAGGAATTTACGATTTTCGATTTTTTTAAGAGCTCGCTCCAAAGTCGCGTATGCAAGCACCGCAGAACGGTGTCCTAATAGACTTGACCCGATTGAGTGCAAAAAGTAGATAGAAAATGTCGGGGGTTCCGTGAAGACAAAATACATTAAATTTGTGGGCTGCTGCCTTTTCAGTGTTGCGGCTCTGCTGGCCGGAGGGTCGGCCTACGCCGGGAAGCGGAAGGAGTCTCCCTGCTCCAAACCGCCAAAAGTCATTTCCAGACCACCCCTTCCGAAGGAGGAGCAGGAAAGAGCCAAGAGAATCAGGGCTCAGGGCTCTATTGAAATGGAAATCGGCGAAGATGGCAACGTCGCTGAAGCCAAAGTCGTCAACGCGTCGTCCAAGGATGCCGCTGAAATCCTTCTCGATATGGTCAAAGGGATGAAATTCGAACCACGCTCCGGATGCGGCCCGTTCAAAACCACCTTGAATTTCACATTGTCTGAATGAAACGTCGAAGCGATTTCCTCCTCTAATAGGTCTCCTGCCGGCCATGTCTCAGGCAGCTTGACACGCGAATTCTCGAGTGCTAAGTTTGCAACGTTCGATCGTTCTTTGAAAATTCATGTTCCTGCGGTGATCCCGATTTCGCCATGCGACGTCGGGAATAATAGGAAAGGCCGTGTAAATCGGCCGCGGTCCCGCCACTGTGATCGGCGAGCCAATTCCTCCCAGTCCGTCATCAGACGGACCGCCACTGATCCCGCCTAGCGGGGTTGGGAAGGCTGAGGATGAAGCGATGACCCGAAAGCCAGGAAGCCTGCCCGGGAACTCTTACTCAACCTAACTCTTCGGCGGAAAGAGTCCTGGGGAAGCGGCTACGCCTCCCGATTCCGATTCGATGGATTGGGGGGCTTTTTATTTTCCCGCCCCGATTCTTCCGGAACTCCTTCCTCCGTCAGTGACCCGTCGAATGAACGGGAAGGAGAATGAAAATGGAGTCAGAGGTCAGAAGTCAGAAGTCGAAAGTCAAAAGTCAAAAGTCAAAAGTTAAAACTGTAGTTTTCGAATTTGTCTTTGCCATATCAATTCTGCTCTCGCTTGCAATTGGCGCGGGTTGCGCGCGGGCGGCGACCATACAAGGAACTGTGCTTGATCCTAGCGGGCGGCCGGTGGAAGGCGCACGGGTCAGTTTGCTCGCGTCACGAGTTGCCGTTGGGGAGCGCGAAACCGATTCAAAAGGACATTATAGGTTTGACGATTTGAAGGCGGGCGAGTACACACTGGTTTCGAGCGCGCCCGGCCTTACGGCCACCGTCACCGGCTTGCAAATCGGGCCGGACGAGGATCGCACCGCGGATTTGCATCTTGAAATCAGCGCGGTGGAACAGCAGGTGGTGGTTTCCGCCTCTCTCGGAGGGGCGCTCGCTCCGGAGATCGGGTCCTCGGTGAGCGTGGTCACCCGGCAGGAAATGGATGATCGCGCCGCGCAATCCGTGCTCGACGTCCTCAATGGCGTGCCCGGGGTCGCAGTAAACCAGACCGGCCGGCGCGGCGGCGTCACCGGCGTTTTCGTTCGCGGCGGCAATTCCAATTACAACCTGGTGATGATCGACGGGATCGAACTTAATCAGTTCGGCGGAGACTTTGATTTTGCCCCCCTGCCCGCCGATGGCGTGGATCATGTGGAGATCACGCGCGGGCCGGAAAGCGCTCTTTACGGCTCGAACGCCGTAACCAGCGTCATCAACATCGTCACCCGGCAGGGCGAAGGGCCGCCGCACTTTACCGCCCTCGCCGAAGGCGGCAGCTTTACCACCCGGCGCTTTGCGGTGGACGGGAGCGGCCTCACCCGGGGTGTGGGTTGGGCCATGGACCTTTCGCGGCTCGATTCGGACGGCGCGGTGACCAATGACCGTTACCGAAACCAATCCGCGTTGATCAGCCTTGGATACTCGCGCAGTCCCCGCCGCCAGATTAATTTCCATTTCTTCGGCAATGCGAATGATGCCGGCGCGCCCGGGCCGTATGGGTCCGACCCCGATCAACTTTTTACCGGTATCGACACTGTCTCGCGCGATAAACAAAACATGTTCGGAGTTGAAGGCAGTTATGCCGAACAATTCTCTTCGCGCTTCCGCCAGGTGGTAACGGTAAGCGCGGCCACCAATGATTATTATTTCAAATCACCGTTCGGGGATTCCTATTCCAACAATCTGCGCGGCGTACTGAACACGCGAAGCGAGTTTACCCTCTCCAGCAAGGATTTCCTGGTGGCCGGGTTTGAATATAACCGCGAACAAACGAAAAATACTTTTATCGCCGATGCGAACAACACGCCCTTTCTCCTGCCGCGAACCAGCCTGGCCTATTTTGTGGAGAATCGATGGAGTCCCACCCGGCGCTTGTTTGTGACCACCGGAGTGCGCGCCGACGATCTTCGCACTCACTCGCTGCCCACCGACGCGTTCGGTTCGAGGCCGTTCCTGCCCGCAACCTCGATCGTGAAAATTAATCCGCGAGCCTCGGTGGCCTACCTGGTGCGCGAAGGAGCTGCGGGTAATGGCTTGGGCGCCACGCGCCTGCACTCAAGCTTCGGCACCGGCATCCGCGCCGCCAATGGCTTCGAGCTCGCGTTCACCAACAATCCGCGGTTGAAACCGGAGAAGAGCGTCAGCTTCGATTCGGGCGTCGAGCAGAGATTCCTATCCAACCGCGCGGTTCTGGACGCGACTTACTTTTACAACCGATTTGAGGATCAAATTGTTGTCCTGGGCGGTTCGCTCACCAACCTGAGCACATTTACGTCCGCGAACCTGGGCAACGCCCGCGCGCAGGGCCTGGAGTTGTCCTTGCGGGTGCAACCCACACGCTCATTGCAAATCCAGACTGAATACACCCTGCTCGACACGTCCATCCTGGCGCTTGAAAATACCAGCGTGGCCTTGTCGCCGTTCCATGTGGGCCAGGAACTGGTGCGGCGCCCCAGGAACTCCGCCTTCTATAACGTAACCTGGCGGCGCGGCCGGCTGATGCTCAACACTGACGCTTATATTCGCGGCCGGGTGCTGGACCTTGAACCGAATGACGGGACCTTCGCGTGCGTCCTCGGACTACCGTGTTTTTTCTACAACAAGGGCTACACGCGCGCCGATGCCGGGTTTTCGTTTCGGTTGCCGCGCGGGGTGGAGATTTACGGACGGCTGAACAATCTTCTCAATCAGAAGTACGAGGAATCATTTGGATTCCCCTCTCTGCACCTGAATTTTATTGCCGGGTTGAAATTCACCTTTCCCCGGGAATAATTCGGGAGCTACGGGTATTATTCACTAAGCACGGGCGGTCAGAGGTGAAGTCATTCCCGCGAAGCGAATCCACCCCTTCAGCCACTTGAGGCGGTAACGAACTGGATTCGCTTTCGCGGGAATGACCTCTCGGGGCGGGATTCAAGGAGGACGGCGGGCGATCCGCGCCAAGAAACTTACTTTTCGATTCGGTGTAACTTCAGCAGATTGGTGGTCCCGCGGCGGGAAATGGGAGTGCCGGCAATGACCGCAATGATGTCGCCGGGCTTGACCGCGCCCGATTTTCGTAGCCACGCGGCGGCCTCCTCTACCATGCTGTCCGTCGACTGGACGGGTGGCAGGTGGACGGGGTGCACACCCCAATAAAGCGCGGTGCGGCGGGTAATCTCCAGCAGGGGTGAAAAGGCAAAGACTGGGACGCGCGGCCGGTATTTTGAGATCAGGCGCGCGCTCGATCCCGACTGCGTAAACACGGCAACGGCTCTGATGTTCAGCGCCTCGGTCATGTGGGCCACACTCTCGCAAATGGATTCGGGAACTGTCATCGTGCCGCTCGCCACCCGGCGGTGGCGTCCGTGCCAGCCGTAGCGTGGCGAGATCTCCGCCGCAGAAATAATTCGCGCCATCATTCGCACCGACTCCACCGGATATCGCCCGGAAGCGGTCTCGGCGGAAAGCATCACCGCATCCGTGCCGTCAAAAATGGCGTTGGCCACATCCGAGGCTTCCGCGCGCGTGGGCCGGGGATTGACCGTCATCGATTCGAGCATTTGCGTGGCGGTAATCACCGGAACCTTCATGGCATTGGCGCGCTCGATCACGTGCTTTTGAATCACGGGAACCTTCTCGGGGGCTAATTCCACGCCCAAATCTCCGCGCGCTACCATCACCGCGTCGGTCACTTGCAATAGTTCTTCCAGGCGGTCGATGGCTTCGGGCTTTTCGAGTTTGGCCACCACCGCGGGCCGCCGCTTGGAGTGCTTCAAGAGTTGCTTGAGTTCCAATACATCTTCCGGCCGGCGCACGAACGAAAGGGCCACGTAATCGACTCCGTGTTCAAGACCGAATTTCAAGTCGGCGCGGTCTTTGTCCGTAAGAGCGGAGATCCTCAGCGGAATGCCCGGAAGATTGATGCCCTGGTGTTCCAGCAGGATTCCGCCGCTGACCACCCGGCACTCCACCTCGCTTCCGGTGACTCGCTCCACGCAAAGCTCCATTAAGCCGTCTGAGAGCAGAATGCGATTGCCCGCCTTGACCTCCTCGGGAAGCGTCTGGTAGTTGGTGGAGATGACACGCGCGTCACCCAGCTGCGGGCGAATGGTGAGCGTCACCATGGAACGAGATCGCAGTTCCACGGGCTGACCGCCCTGGAGCGCGCCGGTGCGGATTTTCGGTCCCTGAAGGTCTTGAAGCACGGCCAGCGTCTTGCCGCGTTCCTTGGCCAGGCGCCGCAACAACCTAAGGCGCGCGGCGTGTTCGGCATGCGTCCCGTGGGAAAAATTCAGCCTGGCGATGTCCATTCCGGCATCGATGAGAGCGGCAAGGTCGCGCGCTGTGTTCGTCGCCGGGCCCAATGTGCAAACAATTTTCGCTCTTCGATGTTCTGCCGGATTCTGGGACGGTAAGAGGTCGGTTGTCATTTGTATTTAGGTGTGACGGGCGGGGAGCGCGGGAGGCAGGACTAAAAACAGGTCAGGCCGCCGATCCGATCATAGATTTAAGAGATAATCTGAAGGCGCCAGATTGCCGAACCTGACCGTGTTGACGCGCTGCCCCACGACGTTGGCGAAGTACTGCAAAATCGCGGTCAGATTGACGAGGGCTTTTTTCTCTTTCAGGCGGATGGCGTGGCGCGTGACCAAGAGAAGGTATATGGCCTGAAAGTACAGCATCAGAATTCGCTCTTCCCAGGTAAAGCGCTGGTTGACGTTGGCCGCGTTCTTCAGCAAATAGGTGAGCGCCAGGTAATCGCATTTCAACGTCATTCGGAAACGCGCATAGTCCACCGGCCCGTCATATTCGTCCAATGCCTTGCGGACGGAAGGAAACTCCAGCCGATTGGCATTCACGATGGACTGAAAATAATCCTGCTGGAATTGCCTTCGCAGGATCTTTTGACAGGTGGTTTGAAGATAGAACAGAAACAACGCGGACGAGACAATTAGAATCAAGGATGCAAGAATCATTTTCCCCTCAATCATCAAATTCTTTTTACCCTGTCACCCTGGCGGGAACCATCTCGCCGGGTGCGGGCACGCGGGCAGTCACAGGCTTTCGAGTAACAGCATAAGTCCAAATTACGAGCATTCCCAAAGTGCAAAGAGGACCGATGAAATCCATCAGCATCGTGGTAAACCCGCTCGTGGGGGTCAGGGACTTAAGGGCAAAGCTGGCCGCCGGCCCGGCAAACTGTAAACCCGTCCCGCACACGAGCAAACCGAGTTCGCTCTCCTCCGAATCCATCTTTTGCACCATGATATAAAGCAACGTATTCAAAACCAGGCAAGTGAAATAGAGGTTTTGCTGGAATTCAAACATGAACATGCTAAAGAGATGGTTGTAGTTTCTGGAAATGGCGAATGTCGATATTCCGAGGACCAGGAGGAATACCAGGATGAGAAGGAGGCGGACGTGGCGCCACAAATCGGGATCTTGTTTCGCGCATGCTCGGCGGAAGAAAGCGGAAATCAACAGAAACGCGCCGAGTGCGAAGACGGTGTCCGTCAGCCAATAAAAATAGAAGTATTCCAGAGAATTGTAGCCGTAATGATGAAAAACGTACCGCCTGCCGATGCCATCAATCAACAATATTGCGGCCAGGTAGAGAAAGACACCGGTGAGGCGTTTCCATAAATTCCGGACGAGAAAAAAGATGAGCAGGCCCACAACCAGGGCCTGGACGAGATAAAAGAAACCGAAGTCCAGAATGCTTGCCGCCATAAGTGACCCGAAAAACCGCTTTCTTTCCGTTCGTCTGTTTTCGAGTCACTCGAAAAGCGCGAAATCAGACTAACGGGCTACCTTGTTCGCTGACCCACTCGGTGGTACGGGTGGGATTGGCGAACCACCAATTCCCAAGCTCGGTGGCACGGGTGGGATGGGTGAACCACCAATTGCCAAGCTGGGTGGTACCGGAGGGATGGGCGAACCGCCAATCCCCGCCACACTTTGCTTAAGTGAAACTCCAGTCAAAACAACAAGAACTGCAAGGACACACGTCAAAAAATAGTTTTTCATCAGCCTTCCTCCACGGATGCGCGTTTGCGGAAACGCGCTAAGAGATTTACGTCAATTGAACGTAACTGGAGGTAAGGCTAATAAAATTTAACCACTGAGTCAAGTACGAAACTGACCACTAAAAATACTCATGAATTATGGCACAGTATTGCGGAGTGTCAAGGCAATTCAGTTGCAGGATTTCCGGTCGTTCCTGTACCGTCACTGCGAATAACTATCATTGAATCAACTATTTGGCTGGGGCAAAAACCAGCCTCTACCAACCGTTCGGGAGGCATGGAAACGGCGAGGCTCGCGTCGCTCACCTGGCGGCCAGTTCGGCGTTATTTAGGGAGTTGGATGCTCATTGTCTGCCCCTGTATGGCCGCCGATATGTTCACGAGCAACCCAACTTGGCCCTGCTCCCATCCATCGTAATGACAAATTCTTTTTGTGAAGCGATTGACCTCCGTGATGGCGAGTGCCATCATAACTCTATGGCCCCCTTTGGGCTGGGAGCAAACATTATGTCTGAAAAATTTCGAAAGCTTTTGTGGGTACTCATTTTGGTGGGCGGCTGCACCTTCGGCTTGACGGGATTAAGCGGAAGATGGTTCGCACAACCGCAGTCAGACCAACAAACCGGGCCGGGGCCGAAACCGAACGTGGGAGAAACAGTTATTGCTCCCAAGAAGGCACAGCCCCCAACCACCATCCAGCCGGAAGAAAAGAAACCCGAGAGGATTAATCCCAATGAGATTTATTCGATCTCGACCTCGACGAACCTGGTGAACGTGGACGTAATGGTGAAAGACAATAACGGCAATCCAATATCCGGCCTGAGCAAGGTAAATTTTAAGGTTTACGATGACGGCGTGGCCCAAACAGTCTCGAATTTCGGGACGGCCGAGGCGCCCATGACCATCACCATGCTGATTGAATTCGCCAACCGTTACTGGGCATTTCTCTATAAAGCGCTCGAGTACAGTTATGGCTTCCTGAATTTCATCCAACCCAAGGACTGGGTTGCCGTGGTTTCTTTTGACATGCACACGCAGACCCTCACTGATTTCACCCAGGACCGCTCTGAAGTGAAAGGAGCGCTCGACACGCTTAGAATCCCCGGTTTCATGGAAAGCAATCTGTATGATTCTTTGGCGTGGACCATCGACCGCATGAAGGACGTCCAGGGGCGGAAAGCGATCCTGGTGGTTTGTACGGGCGTCGATACGTTCAGCAAGCTGACATACGGCGAAATGTTGAAAATTGCCAAAGCCTCGGACACGGCCATTTATCCGATCAGCGTTCTTGAATACGTGGATGTGCGCTCGGGTCGGGATAGCATGACCGCCATCGAGGCGAAAAATCAGTTGAACTACATTGCCCAATATTCAGGGGGCCAGGCATATTTTCCCCGTTTTGATGGAGAATTGCCCAGTGACTACGAACAAATCGCCGGCCAATTGCGCTTGCAATATGGCGTGGGATTTATCCCCACCAATCCAACCAAAGATGGCAAGTATCACAAGCTGAAGGTTGATTTAGTGGATGAGATGGGCAACCAACTGAGGATCCCGGATCGAAAGGGAAAGCCGATCAAGTACAAGGTGGTGGCTCGCGAAGGGTATTACGCTCCCAAGTCCTGAAGAGATCTCGAACAATGTCATACTGATCCCGTAATCGCGGGAGAAGAATCCCGGCATTTATGGATCAAGCAGTCCCGGGATTCTTCATCGGTCGCCGCGGCTGAAAGTCCGCCGATCTTTATGGCGAGCGACCTCCTCAGAATGACATTTTTCATCTGCCTGTTAATCATTCAATGCCGAAAGTGGCGGACGCCGGTAAAAAGCATGGCGAGGTTGGCCTTGTTTGCGGCGGCGATCACTTCCGCATCGCGCACCGAGCCTCCGGGTTCCACAATAGCCGTGGCCCCCGCTTTTGCCGCTTCTTCAACTCCATCGGGAAAAGGAAAGAATGCGTCGGAGGCCACCACGGTTCCTTCGAGCGAGTGTCCAAGCTCGCGCGCCTTGGCGGCGCCCAGCTTGACCGAATCCACGCGGCTCATCTGCCCTGCGCCCACACCCACGGTCACTCCGTCGCGCGCATAAACAATGGCGTTTGACTTTACGTGCTTCACCACGCGCCAGGCAAAGGTGAGCGCGCGCATTTCCTCCGGGGTCGCTTGCCGCTCCGTGACGCATTTCCACTTTTCCGGTTCCGCGCCTTGCCGGTCGCGAGTCTGGACCAAGAGTCCGCCGTCGATGTTTCTCAATTCAAATTCTGGTTCGGCGCCAGACGCTCGAGGCAATTCCAACAGGCGGAGATTTTTCTTGCTCGCGAACCGTTCCAGCGCCGGAGGTTCGTACCCCGGAGCCACTACGGCCTCCACAAAGAGGCTCGCCATCGCGTCCGCAGTCGCGCCGTCCAGCACGCGGTTGAACGCAATCACCGAGCCAAAAGCGGAGACGGGATCGGCCTTCCGTGCTCTTTCAAAACTTTCGCACAGCGTCTTTCCGATGGCCGTGCCGCACGGGTTGGTGTGCTTGATCACCGCCGTGGCCGGCTCGGGAAACTCCTCCACCAGCCGCAGTGCCGACTCAAGATCCAGCAGGTTGTTATAGGATAGTTCCTTCCCTTGCAGTTGCTTTGCCCAAGCGAGGCCTCCCGCTGATTCGGCGCGACCCCGGTAAAGCGCGGCCTTCTGGTGGGGATTTTCTCCGTAGCGTAGTTCCATGAACTTTCGAAAATTCAAATGAAGGCTCGCAGGCAGAATCCCATTCGACCGCCTTTGCAGAGTGGTGGAGATGGCGCCGTCGTAGGCCGCCGTGGCGGCAAAAGCTTTAAGCGCCAGTCGCGCGCGCGTTTCGCGAGAAACGCCGCCCTGGTTGCTCTTCATTTCCTCGAGCACGATGGCGTAGTCATTTGCATCCACAATCACGGCCACGTCTTCAAAATTCTTGGCGGCGGAGCGGATCATGGACGGACCGCCGATGTCGATGTTTTCTATGAGTTCCTCGAAAGCCACGTCCGGTTTGGCGGCGGTTGCCTCGAAGGGATAAAGATTCACCGCCACCAGATCGATGCATCCGATCCCCTGGGCGTCGAGTTGGGCGCGATGCTCGGCGCTCGATCGCACGGCGAGAATGCCGCCATGAATTTTTGGATGGAGCGTCTTCACCCGTCCATCCAGCATTTCCGGGAAGCCCGTTACTTCCGAAACGTCCCGCACCGCCAATCCGCGCTCGCGAAGCAGCTTGGCGGTGCCGCCGGTGGAGAGAATCTCGATGCCCTGGGCCGCAAGTCCGGCGGCGAATTCGGCGACTCCGGCCTTGTCGCTGACACTGATCAGCGCACGGAAGATTTTTTTCATTCATGCTCCTTGATCAAAACGGAGGGATGGAACGGTCCATGGACCGGTGGTTAGTCCTGTTTGGCGGCTTTTAGTTTAACTTTGCCCGCTTCCACGCTCACGGAGAATTGCACTTTTTCGCAGCCCAGCGATTCTCGAATCTGCTTGGTTTTATCGCCCACAAATCGGGCGAAGGCCATCGGATCGATGTTGTCCACGGACTCGCCCACGGCGCGCTTGGCCTCCACGACCGCCTTGAGTAATTGGTCGATTTTCTCTTTTTCCGACGCTGGATTGGAGCAGGTCACGCGCACCACGCCGTCCGAGGGCGGCTCGGCAACCTCGCGTCGTCTGGTGCCGAATCGTCCCCGGCCTTCTTCTTTTTCCTTGAGTTTCTTCCGCCAGAGGTCGTTGTGGACGGCGTACTTTTGGACGAGCTGGTTAAACTTGAAGCGCTGGCCGAAATTCATTTTTGAGGCGTCGGAGTATTTCTTAATTGTGGACTCAACACGAAACACCGTGTCGTGCGGAGCGCGAGGCGCGCCGCCGTTGAAATAGGCCTCGTACTCAATTTTCAGGCGACGGATGTTGTCATCGAGCTTGTTGAGTTCTTCTTCGACCGTCACAGATTTTCCTCGCCCCCGCGTTCGGGAATCAAAATTATACCGCGCCGGAAGCGCCGGGAGTCAACGGAATTGTTCAAAATGGTCAGTTCTGACTTATTGAGCATGACGAAATATAGTGACGACTTTTTTTGTAGCGCCGGTGTCCCCGCTGAGTAGTGGTTCAATTTGAGGTCGTAGCGGCGAGTCGCGGGGACCCCAGGTCGTGCTTTGGGGGTCGCCACGTGGCGGCGTAAAAGCCGCCTCTAAGTCAAACTAACCCACTACCCCCCACCGGCGGCCGTTGACTTGGCCATAAGTCAGGGGTATCTTTGGTTTTCGGCGCGCGGGGCGCATCCAGTCCGCGGAAAGGGCCAAGCCCACCCGGCAGGAATTGCACGGCTACAATCCGACAAATCTTCTTTCTGCCTGCGGTGCGGACTCAGGCCATTTACGGAAAGGAGATTCCCATGTCAAGGCAACTCCCGCCGAGTCCCAGTCTCGAACAACTCAAGAAACAAGCCAAGTCATTGTTGAAGCGTCATCAGGCCGCGGACTCCGAGGTTTTGACTCGCATTCGCGAGAACCATCCGCGCTGGAAAAACCTGTCGAAAAAACAGGCCGCCGCGTCGCCGTTCGTGCTTGCCGATGCGCAGCTGGTGATTGCGAGCGAATATGGATTCGCGTCGTGGTCCAAGCTCCAGTCTCATGTCAAGACGCTTGAAGCAGCCAGCTCGCCCGCAGAAACGATCGCGTCTCTGCGCAGTGCCGCGGGAAGCGGTGACCTGGCGCGACTGAACGCGTTGCTTGATGCGCATCCGGAACTCATTGACGAGCGCGGCGGAGAGGGCGTGAGAACGCCGCTGCACCAGGCCGTCTTCGGCAACAGCGAGCCTGCTGTCAAGCTGCTGCTCGAGCGCGGCGCCAACCCTAACATCCGCTGCGAAGGTGACAACGCGTATCCGCTTCATTTCGCCGTGGAGAAGCACCGACTCCCCATCATTCGTCTCCTGGTGGAACATGGGGCCGATACGATCGGCGAAAACGACTACCACGAACTGGGCGTGATCGGGTGGGCGACGGCTTGGGATTACATCCAGCCCAATCCCGAGATCGTGGGGTATCTGTTGGCGCACGGCGCGAGACACAATATCTTTTCCGCCGTCGCTCTGGGCGAAGCCGAGGTGATTCGTAAGCTGGTCGCACGCACGCCGAACGATCTCGAGCGGCGCATGAACGGAACGAGGATGCGCAGCATGCCGCTGCATCTCGCCGTCATGAAGAATCAACCCGCGTCGTTGACCACGCTGCTCTCGCTCGGCGCCAACACGGAGTCGCTCGACGAAGCCGGCTTTTCTGCGCTCGATCTAGCGGCGCTTAACGGCAGGCTCGAACTGGCGCAAGTGCTGCTGGAGCGCGGAGCTAAGGTGCGGCTGCCGGCCGCCGTGGCTCTGCATCGAACCGCGGACGTCGAAAGACTGCTGCGTAGAGATCCCGGCACACTGAAGCCGGGGGGACGATGGGGCAATTTGATCGTTCGAGCCAGCGAACGCGCACCGGGCGATGTGATCGAGACGCTGATCCGCCATGGGGCGTCGGTTAATGTACACGACGACCCGAAGACCTCAATCGACTCGACGAGCGGATACACACCGCTGCATGCGGCGGCGTGGCACGGCAACTTGAGCGCGATTGATGTGTTGATGGCGCAAGGCGCAGATGTCCGCGCGCGGGAAGAGAAGTATCACGGCACGCCGGCCGGATGGGCCGACTACGCCGGTCACAAAGAAGCCCGCGACCTGATCTTGCGCGGGTCGATCGACATCATCGAGGCGATCCAATACGACATGTCGCAACGCGTCAAAGCCGTTATGGAAGAAGACCCCGCAGCGTTAAACCGGCCTTTCCGCGACTACGGCCTGTTTCCCCTGGACGCTGAAGGTTGGCACACTCCGCTGGCCTACGCCGTTAAGCGCGGTCGTGAAGAGATCGTACGACTGCTGATCGAACGCGGCGCAGTTGTGACGTTACGGTCGCCCGAAGGCGAGACACTGAGCGAGATCGCGCAAAAGGCAGGCCATCGAGAGATCACGCTGATTCTCGACGAAGCAGAGGGAAGGGACGAAGCCCGAAGCTAGATAAACTGCCAATCTATACGTTGAGGATCGTGGGTGGGTAGCCTCAGTCAGCGATTTCCTGACTGTGGGTTTTTCGTCGGAAAAGCCCATGGTCAATCAAACACCGCTTGAGCGTGGTTACCGCTGCCGGCAGGTGACGCAGACATCGGTTCATGATGTCTGCGGCGGAAACAGAGTTCAGATCTGCATGGTGACGAGGGAATATCAAGCGAAAAGAGAAGGCCAATCAATTTTTGGCGTGGGGATGAAACACTTCGCCTTGACGAGGATTGCCACGGACGGGCCGCGCCTCCCGCTATCGGATGTATTTCGGGTGATGCTTCACAATCCAGCCCTCGGCCACTTCCTGGAATTCGGCGACCTTTTCCAGTAGTTCCTTAGCTTGTGAGGGTGTGGCAACCTCCGCGTAGTCGTAGTCGATCACATTCCTCATGCGCCGGCAGGTTTCAAAGTAATCCGTTATGTAGTTGCCGGGCGGACCGAGCACGAGCCCCGCGGCTTCGATAGTCGTTTGGTGATGTCCGGGCATGGAAGATGAGACCCGGTAGCCGGCACAGGCGAGCACGATTTTGGAAAGTTGGAGAGCGCCGTTGTAGGCGGTGGCGAAAGTGCGGTCGGCAGAAAGGCCCGGAACGGCCGCATCGTGCAGATCGGGGGCGACGAGTTTTCGCAGTCCGGCAATCTCGTTCGCGCTGGTGGAGTGGCGCTCAAGACGCTTGCCGGCCAAAAGCATGGTTAAACTCACGGGCGTCTCCCATGACGAATATCTTTTTCGAGCCTAACACAGTGGTCACAAAATGCCGGCGAGACTTTATCTTGTTCGCCCATTCTTGCGGTGAGTAAATAGCAGGATTTACAGCTCGGCTCATCTTTCGTTCCACCTTTCTGAGCGCGGGCGAGATTTCGCCCAGCCGCACCGGGCCCACAATCATCAAGTCCACATCGCTGGCCGAATGCTCCTCAGCCCGGGCCACTGACCCGTAAATGAAAGCCCAACGAATGGAATGGGAAAATGGTTTAAGCGCTGCCCTGATGACGTCCGCCAGGCCGGCGGTTTTCAGGATGATCCCGCGCAAGTCGGCGAAAATGGGGGAGTCGGTGGCGGCCTGAAAGTAAACCTGCCTGCCCTCGCGCTTGCGGCGCAGAATCCCGCCCTTAACCAGCGAGATGAGCTCGCGCTGCAAGCTCGAGGCCGGAACGCCAAGCTGACGAGCCAGTTCGCGCATGAACCACCAGCGCGCCGGATGAAGATAAGTCGCCGCCAGAATGGCCTGGCGCGTCCTGGGCAGCAAAACATCCAAGCTTGATGAATTACGCATAATGCGTAATTATGTACGCACAATGCGTAAATGTCAAGCACCTTGAATCATCGGCTACTCTTAGTCCGCATGCGTTCATAGCGAAGCCCCACCGATCCATTTGAGTAGGACTTGCATTCGGTCAGCTTGAAGTTGCGCTGCGCGAACTTGCCCGGGAAGCCGGGGATGCCCTCGCCTAACAGGATGGGGCCAACGCCGATGTAGAGTTCGTCCACCAAATCTTCTTGCAGGAAACTGCGGGCCAATTCGCCTCCGCCTGCCAGATAGATGTCTTTCCCCGGGCGGCGTTTGAGCTTTCTCACCAAGGTGGTCAGAGATCCGCCCACAACTTCGAATCCGTTGCGTTTGCCCGGCTTCCATCGCCGGGAGATTACGTAGGTGGAGATGCCCGGGGTGTCAGGCATATCGCCACTCTTGCGCATTTTCACCCAGCCAATTGCGGTCTTGCGGCCCATGATGGTGGTATCGATTGTGGCGAAAAAGTCGGCCATCAACTTTTCACCTTCTTTGTCCAAGACCAGAAAATCGAGGGCACCGTCCCGCCGCGCAATATAGCCGTCGAGGCTCATTCCGAATCCCAAGATGACTTTTCGTGGCATGCCGCGATTGTAAGTGGGCGCTCGCCCATCGTCAATGCCATGCGTCAACATGCCATGCGTCAAACTGGGTAGCGTAGAGTTTGGCATTTTCAAACTCTGCGGTTTTTGGCTGAAACAGAAAGGCCATCATATCTGATCGGGCCTTTGCGCTACCCGCGTTTGGCACGTTGACCCTTTGCATCTTCTATGTTGAAATGGCCTCGCATGCCCAAACTTAGAGTCGGCGCCGCGCCGTTGGCGGCACGACGGGGGGGCCGCGTCCCGGGTGAGCCATGGCATCCTCTAAAACCCGCTCGGAAATTGAAGTGGGACCGCTCCTTCGCCAGATTCCTCCGGTGGACGAACTCCTGGGGCGTGAATCCTTGCGCGAGGTGGAGAAACGCGTTGGCCGCCGCCTCCTGGTGGAGGCCACACGGAAAACAATTCAAAGCCTGCGCACGCGTATTTCGAGCGGCGCGATCTTTGACATTTCCATCGCATCACTGGAGAAGGAAATTATCGCCGCCGCTGAGTCTTCCGCCGAATTTTCGCTTCGTCCCGTTATCAACGCTTCCGGCGTAGTCCTCCACACCAATTTGGGCCGCGCCCCGCTGGCCGCCAAGGCGGTGGAGCGCCTGGCGGAGACGGCGGGCGTCTACACAAACCTCGAATACAACCTGGACGAGGGTGAGCGGGGAAAACGCGATGAGCACACGGACCGCCTTTTCGCCCGCCTGCTCGGCGCCGAAATGACGCTGGTGGTGAATAACAACGCGGCGGCGGTTTTTCTTGCCCTCAACACATTGGCCGAGGGCGGCGAGGTGATCGTCTCGCGCGGCGAGCTGATTGAAATCGGCGGGGCCTTCCGCATCCCTGACATCTGCGGCAAAAGCGGCGCAGTATTGCGCGAGGTTGGCACCACCAACCGCACGCGATTGAGCGACTATACCGATGCGATCAATGACCGCACGCGCGCCATCCTGCGAGTTCATCCCAGCAATTTTCGCGTGGTGGGATTCACCGAGCGTCCAGAACTTGCCGAAGTGGTCGCCCTGGCGCACGAGCATCATCTCCCGCTGGTGGAAGACCTGGGCAGCGGCAGCCTCTTTGATCTCACCGATTTTGGAATTTACGATGAACCAACCGTTGGACCAAGCCTGAAAGCCGGCGTGGACGTGATCGCTTTCAGCGGCGACAAGTTGCTGGGCGGGCCTCAGGCGGGAATCCTCACCGGGCGCCGCGAGCCACTCCTGAAGATTCGCCGCAACCCGCTCTTTCGGGCCTTGCGCGTGGATAAACTTACCATCGCCGCGTTGGAAGCCACGGTGGCCATTTACCTGCGCGGAGACCTGAACGAGATTCCAATCGTGCACATGATCCAAATTGCGCCGGAGGAGCTCGCCCGCCGCGCCGCGCATTTGGCAGAACGGATCACAGAGAATCCAGGAATGAAAGTACAGGTTCAAGAGGGCGAATCAGTGGTGGGCGGGGGCTCGACTCCGGGCCAATCCCTGCCCACCAGCCTGGTCTGCGTCAGCCATCCCAAGCTCAGCGCGCAGGCCCTGGAATCCGAACTGCGCAGGAATGAGCCGCCGATTATCGCCCGCATCGAGGGGGACCGGTTGGTGATGGACCTCCGCACCGTGCTCGCCAACCAGGAAGAACAAATTGTAGAGGCGCTGCGCGCGATTGCGGGAAAGTTTGGAGACGCTGCGGCCGGCAATGTCGCGCGGACATAGCGCTCCGCGTTGCTGAATTGGAAAACATATGAAAGCACTCTGGTTTGACGGTCAACTCGAACTGCGCGAAGTTGAAACTCCACGGCCAAAGGCCGGAGAGGCGTTAATCCGCGTATCTCTGGCCGGCATTTGCGGCACAGACCGCGAAATCCTTAAAGGGTATTCCAATTTCCGTGGCATCCTGGGCCACGAGTTCGTAGGCCAAGTGGAGGAGTGCGAGGAGAAGCAATGGCTGGGGAAACGAGTGGTGGGCGAAATCAATATTTCCTGCGGCGATTGTAGTCTGTGCATGTGGGGATTGGGCCGCCACTGCCCCCAGCGGACCGTGGTAGGCATAGTGAATCGCGACGGCGCTTTTGCCGAATATATCACCATGCCGGTGGTGAATCTGCACCTGGTGCCCGACTCCATTCCGGATGAGGCCGCGGTTTTTGTGGAGCCGCTTGCGGCGGCGGCGGAAGTCTTGGAGGCGGCGAGCATCGTGCCTTCTCCCCGCACCGTCGTGCTGGGGGACGGCCGGCTGGCGCTGCTGATTGCCCAAGTGCTGCACGGCAATGAAACCAGCGCCACCAAGGTGACCGTGGTGGGCAAGCACGCCGTAAAACTCCATCAAGCTCGATTGCTGGGCGTGAAAACCTCGGACATTGGGGTGGAGAAACTGCCCGCCGGCAGTTTTTCTCTGGTCATCGAGGCAACTGGATCGCCGGATGGTCTGGCCGAAGCCATGCGGCTGGTCGAACCGAGAGGGACGGTGGTGCTGAAATCCACAATTAATGAGCGCGCGCCTTTCGACACCTCCAAGCTGGTCGTGGATGAAATCACCCTGGTCGGTTCGCGGTGCGGCAATTTCTCCACCGCCCTCGAATTGCTGGGCGCCGGAAAGATTAAAGTCCAACAACTCATCTCGCAAAAGTTTCCCCTCGAGTCCGGGCTCGAGGCGTTTGAATATCTCAAACAAAAATCCTGCTTGAAAGTGCTGCTCACTCCGGGTTCCGGGGCATCCAATTAGAAGAGCAACCGCTCCTTGCGTGTTGACGCAATGCTGCTCCCGAAATAAGATGGCTGGCGAGGATATTTCCAATGGGTTTGCCGACGAACGGCCTTAGCCGCCGCAATTTCCTGGGTGGTTTGGGAACTCTCTTTAGCCAGGCGATTTTCATTTCATCCGCGGCCGCACCCGGGTTTGCGAAAAAGAAGAAAGCGCAGGGGCCAACGGTCTCGGATTTGTCCACCCAGATTGAAAGCCTGGGCCGCCAACTTGTGTCAGTGCCGCTGGACGAGTGTGATCCGTTGACCAGCCAGGTGCAACAATTGGTGCTGGACGACCTTCAAAATTGGATCACCAAGAACCCGCCCGGCCCTGCCCCCGACGGCATGTCCTACGACGTCCGGATCCGAAAGGAAATGGAGTTCGCTTTTTCCAAATTGCAATACCCCGCCTTCGGCCAGCCCCAAGTGCTTTCGGGGCCTTGGAATGGGAGTGTCGTCACAGCGTGCGGATATACGCTGGGCTGGTCCGACTTTGACCGCGCCAATGTGGTAGCACTGTATGATACTCATGATGGCAAGACCAGCTTGAGCGGAGTGGACCACTTCGTTCAGTACACCGACCTTCACCTCAAAATCTTTCCCGGACCCGATCCTTCCAGTTTCCGCTTTCTCGCTTACGGGTTACGGCTGGGCAAGAGCCAGCCCCGGCTCTCCGCTGCTTTGTATGGGTATGATGGGCAATCATTGAAATCTTTGTGGCAGGTCCGCGACCTTTATGACGGGAAGCTGGAATTAACCAATGGTGTGCTGGTGATCCGCTATTTGAAAGAAGAAGAATATATCCACGCGCTAACTTATAATCGAAAGCCCCTGCGGCACATGGCCACCTACAAACCCTCCGCCCAGGGCCTCGCACTAGACAACGATCACGAGATTCCGTTCTGAAATACAGTTCACAGCCAAAATGAGTTGTTCAGATTTTGACTGCTAACTGTCGACTGTGAAAAGTCAACTTACTTATTTACCCTGTCTTTGTAAGCGCCCTCGGCTGTATCCACTCGAATGGTCTCGCCTTCGTTGATAAAGGGAGGGACCTGCACCACCAGCCCGGTTTCGAGTCTTGCGGCTTTGGTCACGTTGGTGGCTGAACCGCCCTTGATGCCAGGCTCCGTCTCAACCACCTTCAGGTCCACGGTGGCCGGAAGTTCAACGTCTACGGGCATGCCTTCGAAATAAACCACCTTCAGCATGACGTCCGGGACCAGATACGACGCGCGATCGGCCACAATATCCTTGTTCAGGTGCACCTGCTCATAGTTGGCGGTGTTCATAAAGTGGTAGGAGTCACCGTCCGAATACAAATATTGCATCTCGGTTTCATCCAGAATGGCGCGCTCCACGTCGTCCGTGGACCTGAACCGATAGTCACTGATGGCTCCCGTGCGCAGGTTCCGCATGCGCGCTTGCACAAACGCCCGCAGGTTGCCCGGTGTGCGATGCTCGGCTTTGTGAATGGAGTATAGCTCTCCATTGTGTCTGACAACCATTCCGGGACGCAGGTCGTTCGCGTTCATAATTCATCCTCTTTCAATTTTGAAGTGGGCTTAAAACCAGGGAAGCGTTCGAGTCGGAGTTCATTCCTGCAAAAAGCCCCAGAAGCTTTATTCTAGCCGCTTTTGCGCGGCTACGTCAACCCGCCCGGCGGAACATCTAACCTGATGTCATCTGTAGGATGGGCCTTGCCGACCATGGAGATTCAGGAGCAGATATTTAGACAAACAATAACAGATTGAAGCCAAACTTGAAGCCAAACTTGATTGACGCCCTGGGAAGCGGTTGTTAAGATGGTAGAAGCAATTCTAGCGTAAGGAGAATCACATTTGGCCCGATTGACCCGGCACGAATTGAAGGACGACAAATTCAAGACCGCCTTCGAAGAATACGAACAATTTGCCAGGCAGCATTACCGTGAGATCGCTACGACCGTCGGGATAGCCCTGCTGATCGTGGGATTGGTGTTTGGATTGCGGTATTTGATGGACCGCGAGGAGGCTGCGGCCAACGCCCAATTGGGTGAGGCCCTGGAGACTTTCCATGCTTATGTGGGCGCTGCGGCGGTAGGAGCCATGGGAGCGCAGTCCCAATCGTTTCCGACCGCCCATGATAAATACACCAAAGCTTTGGCAGAATTTTCCGCCATGACCGAGGTGAAAGGATGGGCCACCGTCCTCCCAACCCAGCGAGCGGTTCGCATAGCGCGGTATCACATGGGTTTGTGCCAGGCGGAGTTGGGGGATGAAACCGGAGCCATCAAGACCTTAACTCAGGCGGCAGACGACCGGGATGCGCAGATCGCGTCCCTGGCGCGCTTTGCCCTTGCGGGACAACTGGTGAAGGAGGGAAAAACCGCGGACGCAGTAAAACAATATAAGAGTCTTGAGGAACATCCGACCACTACTGTCCCCAAAGCTACGGCGGAATTGGCCCAAGCGGATGCCTTGCGCGCCACCCAGCCGGCGGATGCACGAAAGATTTACGAGCAAATGCAAAAGGAATACGCGAGCGACTCCACCCTCGCTGATTCGATCCGGCAACAAATCGCCACCCTACCCCAGTAACCCGGGGCGGCGGTCCTCCACCAACCCATGGCTGACATCGCGCGCGAAACCCTTGAAACCGACGTGTTAATTGTCGGCGCCGGGCCCGCCGGACTTAGCTGTGCGCTGCGACTAGGGCAACTAATCAAGGAACACAATTCCATCGCTGCACCCCCCCCGTCTGGAGAAACTCCCCAACCCTCCCATCAGGCTCTCAGCCCGGAGAACATTTACATCCTCGAGAAAGCGGACGAAATCGGCGCCCACTCCCTCTCCGGCGCGGTGCTAGACCCACGAGCCCTGCGCGAGCTTATCCCGGATTTTGAGGCACAGGCAGCCCCTCTCGATTCTCCGGTCACTCGCGATTCGGTTTACTTCTTGACGCGCACAGGTCAGTGGAAGCTGCCCATCAATCCTCCCTTCTTCCAGAACCACGGGAACTACATCATCTCGCTGAATAAGTTCGTAAAGTGGATTGGCGAGCGCGTTGAACGCTCCGGAGTGAACCTTTTTGCCGGCTTTGCCGGCATGGAAATCCTTTATGAGGGGTCGCGCGTGGTGGGCGTGCGCACGGATGACAAGGGCGTGGACAAGAACGGCACTCCCCAGGCAAATTTTCAGGCGGGCTACGACCTGCGCGCCAAGATCACCGTCTTTGCTGAAGGGCCGCGCGGATCACTGGCCAAGCAGCTCATCCCGCGGCTCAGCCTGGACCGCGGGCGCAACCCCCAGGTTTATACGCTGGGGTTGAAGGAACTGTGGGAGATTCCTCCGGGACGTATCCTTGCCGGCGAAGTGACTCATACCGCGGGGTGGCCACTCAGCTCGCGGCAATTTGGCGGGGGATTCATCTATGCCCTCTCGGACACGCGGGTTTCAGTAGGCCTCGTGGTCGGCCTCGATTACGAGGACCCCTGCTTTGACCCTCACAATGCTTTTCAGCAATTCAAGACTCATCCCCACCTGCGAAAGCTCCTGGAAGGCGGACAGATGATTCGCTATGGCGCCAAAACAATTCCCGAGGGCGGCTATTTTTCCATTCCGTCCACCGCCATGGACGGCGCGCTGTTGGTGGGCGATTCCGCAGGCTTCCTGAACTCGCAGCGATTGAAAGGCATCCACCTGGCGATGAAATCCGGCATGCTGGCGGCGGATACCGCTTATGAGGCGCTATCGAAGGGGGACACTTCCGCCGCCATGCTCAAGTCATTTGAGAATCGATGGCAGGACAGTTGGGTGAAGGACGAACTCTGGAAGGTGCGAAATTTCCACCAGGGCTTTGAACACGGCTTTTGGCGCGGCGCCGCTCACGGGGCGCTCCAGTTTGTCACCGGCGGCCGCGGAATTCATGCGCGTTACCTATCGCACCCTGATCACGACCGGATGAAACACCTCTCTGAATTTGCTGAGCGGTCCGACGGCAAATTAAAACCGGATGGCAAACTGACCTTTGACAAGCTCTCCGACGTCTACCACTCCGCCACCCACCACAAAGAAGACCAGCCTTCGCACTTGAAAATCGCGGACTTCGACATCTGCAACAATCGTTGCACGCAGGAATATGGAAACCCGTGCAGGTTTTTCTGCCCAGCCTCGGTCTACGAAATGGAAGACAACACAAATGGGCCCGGCCAGCATTTAAAGCTCAATCCCTCGAACTGCGTTCACTGCAAAACGTGCGATATCGCCGACCCGTACGAGATTATTACCTGGGTCTGTCCTGAGGGAGGCGGCGGGCCGCACTATGATGGGATGTGAGCCGGGCGAAACCTTTCACCCTTGGCATGCGCTCATCCCTTTGGTTCGATGCTTCGCTCTCGGCGCTATAATCAACCGGGCGCACTATGGCCGATACTCCAGAAAAACTCATGGCTCCCTCGGACGGCGTGGAAACCGCCGCCGCAACCTCAACGGAGACAAAACCGCCTGAGGCTCCGCGCACTTTTACGCTATGGGAGCGGGCGCAAATTCTCCTGGCGACCTGGTTGGGCTACTTTGCCGTGCGCCTGATTGGCCCCAGCCTCCGTTGGAAAATTATCGGTTGGGAGAACCATGAGGCGGCGCGCCAACTAAAGAAGAGCTTAATCTTCGCTTTCTGGCATTGCGAGATTTTACCGGCCACCTGGTTTTGGAGAAAACGCGGCATCGTAGTGATGGCCAGCCAGAATTTCGACGGCGAATACATCGCTCGCATTATCCGGATGCACGGCTACGGAGTGGCGCGCGGTTCAAGCAGCCGTGGGGCATTGCGAGCGCTGGTGGAGATGATTCGAGCGGTGAGAAAAGGCAGCGAGGCCGCCTTCACTCTGGACGGGCCGCGCGGGCCGCGCCATGTGGCCAAGCCGGGCGTTGTGCTGCTCTCCAAAGCCACGGGCGCACCCATTCTTTGCTTCCACATCGTTCCCCGGCGCAAGTGGGTGCTTGGTAAAAGTTGGGACCGGACCGAAATTCCCCACCTGTTTACCCACACCGTCATATTTATTGCGCCCCCAATTGTCGTACCCCCCGAGGCCGACGATGACTTGCAGGCGGCGAAATTGCGCGAGGTTCAGGAGACTTTGGATGGGTTGGTGCTTCGGGGGGAGGAATGGAAGAGAATGGCAAATGGCAAAGGTTAAATGACAAATGTAAATGCAAGAACCTTCGAGTCCTGATTTTCAATCGTTTTTATTGTGTGGCTGCAAGGTGTTTGAGTTTGGGGAAAAGTTCTTGGACTTGAGCGCGTGTTTCGGCCTCGGTTCCTGAACAATCGATGACGAAATCGGCCAGACGGCGCTTTTCTTCCGCCGGCATCTGGGCGGCGATCCGGCGCGCGGCATCGCCCGGCCCAAAGCCGGCCTTGGCCATCAAGCGCTCGATCTGCTGTTCGGGCCGGCACCAGACTACAATCACCTTAAGAAATGAAGCGCCGATGCCCGCCTCGAAAATCAGGGCGGCGTCCACAAGAATTACGCCCCCCGGGTGCGAGGCGGCATACTGCACGGCCAGCCGATCGACTTCAGCGATGATTCCGGGATGCACGATGGCGTTAAGCGCTTTCAGCTTTTCAGTGTCGGCAAAGACCAACGCGCCAAGCAGATTGCGGTCGATCTCGCCCGTTGAGTCGAGAATCTCATCCCCGAAATAGTGGACGATTTCCTGGTAGGCAGTGCGCGAACTGCCGAGCAACTGATGTCCCACCTTGTCGGCGTCAATGATCCAAGCGCCCAGTTTCGCAAACATCGCCGCCACCGTGCTTTTGCCTGACGCAATGCCGCCGGTCAATCCAAAATAGGCCATAAAAGTTGTCAGTATTCAGTGTTCAGTTTTCAGATCCTGGTTGCTCCGCACTAAGAAACTAAGTCGAGCATGTGAATCGAGTTTGAATCTGACTTGATTCTCTTTCTAGTGAGGCTGGTAATCAGCGGACACAACTGTTCCCCGCCGTGCGCGCGCCGCCTGAACCGTGTTGACCATCAACATGGCGATGGTTAGAGGTCCTACCCCGCGGGGAACAGGCGTGTAGGCTCCGGCTATCTCTTTCACGTCCTCCGGTTTCACATCACCGACGAGGACGTATCCCTTGGTTTCAAGCTCGCCGAGCGGGACCGTGGGATCATGAAAAACTTCGCGCACCTCTTCCGGAGTGGTAAGGCGATTCATGCCGACGTCTATCACCGTGGCGCCGGGTTTTATAAAATCTCCAGTCACAAGTCCCGCTTTCCCGATCGCCGCCACCACAATATCCCCTTCACGCGCCACCGACGCCAGATTGCGCGTCCGCGAATGGCAGATGGTGACCGTGGCATGTTTGTGGAGCAGAAGCATGGCCACCGGCTTCCCCACGATATCGCTGCGCCCAATCACCACGGCTCGGGCGCCATTGATGGGAATCTCGGACCGCTCCAGGATTTCGATGATCCCGGCGGGAGTGCAGGGCACGAGTCCCGGCCGCCCGCTAACTAGATTGCCGATATTCACGGGGTGGAAGCCGTCCACGTCTTTGGCCGGGTCGACGGCCATCAGCACCCGCTTGGAGTCAATCTGTGGCGGGAGCGGGAGCTGAACCAGGATCCCGTCAATTTCGTCGCGCCGGTTCAAATTTTGAACCAGGTCCAGAAGTTGGTCTGTGGTGGTCTCGGCGGGCAGGTCGATTTTCTCGCTATACAGTCCCAACTCAGCGCATGTCTTTACTTTGCTGCGGACATAAATCTGGGAGGCGGCGTTGTCGCCCGTCAACACGGCTGCCAGGCCGGGGGTGATGCCGACGCGCTTCAACCCTTCGATCTGGCTGGCAAGATCCGCCTTGATTTCATCGCGAATTTTAATCCCGTCGAGAACGCGCGCGCTCACCGGAAACTCCTCAAGACTGTCGTCTTCTGTAAGTTTAGCACACCTGTTGGGACCCGTAATTCAGGCCCGTATAGGAAAGAGAGGGCATGCGCGCGCGACTCCGCCGGAAATGTGATCTACCAAGGGGGTTTCGGTGGTGGTGTCATTTGGAATTGGATCCCATTCGAGGCCCGCCGCAACGGGTCATTCCCGCGAAACCGGGAATGGCAGCAGGTCGGAGCGCCGCCGTCTGGCAAATGACACCACGACTCGGGTTTTGCAGCCCTGTGAGTTTCGATTATAATGTAGGCGGCTCGTTTAGCCCCTCAAATTGGATTCATGCGCACTGCGAAGCGAGGAAATAGGCGTGGGTGACAGGCGCGGAAATCCAGCGGACGGTGAATAGTGTCTGACGAATTTGCAGCTCCGGAAACCGAAGCGCCGGCCCCGGCGGAAGTAAAGCCGGTGCTGGGCATCATCGACATCATGCGGATCCTGCCTCACCGGTATCCGTTCTTGCTGGTGGACAGGATTACGGAACTCGAGCCCGACAAGCGCGTGGTGGGCCTCAAGAATGTCACCATCAATGAGCAGTTCTTTCAGGGCCATTTCCCGGGAATGCCGGTGATGCCCGGCGTGTTGATTATTGAGTGCATGGCGCAGGTTGCCGGCGTCATGATTTACAAGGACGTCGAGGAGCCCCAGGATAAACTCATCTATTTTACCGGCATCGAGAAAGCCCGGTTTCGCCGCCCCGTCGTTCCTGGTGACCAGTTGCGAGTTGAAATGAACCTGCTCAACCGGCGCAACAATTTCGGCAAGCTGCAAGGGCGGGCGACGGTGGATAGAAAACTTGCGGCAGAGGCGGTGGTCACGTTTGCGATCGTCGATAGACCCTCGAAATGAAAGTTCATCCCACATCCATCCTCCATCCCCGGGCACAAGTCGCCAGCAGCGTGTATGTAGGTCCCTATACCGTGATCGGTGAAGGGGTGGAGCTGGGCGACGATTGTGAAGTGATGTCGCACGTGGTGCTGGGCGGCCCGGCAAAATTCGGCAAACAAAACCGGATTTTTCCTTACGCCTCGTTGGGCCAGGATCCCCAGGACGTGAAATATCACGGCGAGCCCACACGATTGGAAGTGGGAAACGGGAATGTCTTCCGGGAATTCGTTACCGTGAATCGAGGGACGTCGGGCGGGGGTGGCGTAACCAGGATCGGCAACAACAATTTGTTGATGGCCTATGTTCACATCGCCCATGACTGCCAACTGGGCGATAGAATCATCATGGCCAACGGCGCCTCGCTCGCCGGGCACGTGGAAATCGGCGACCACGCAACCGTAGGCGCCTTCTGCGGCATCCATCAATTTACCCGGCTGGGCGCGCACAGCTTTCTGGGCGCCTATAGCGTGGTCAACAAGGACATTCTTCCCTACTCCAAAACCACCGCTGACCGCCCGCTGATTGTCCTGGGGGCCAATCGGATCGGATTGGAGCGATCGGGACTGGGCAAAGGCGATGTGGATGAACTCGAATCGGCGTTCAGGTTGCTCTCCCGGTCAAAGCTCAATACGACCCAGGCCCTGGAGGCGATCAAAGCGCGCGGCTTCCAATCGGAGCACGTGAAGGCGCTGGTGGAATTCATTAAATCCTCAGAACGCGGATTTGCCAAATGATCGAAGCGCGAAAATGGAAGTTCGAAAATCGAAACTCGTAATTTCGGCTGTTTTCAAATTTCGGTACCCCAGTTTCCATATTCCAGTTTCGAGATTCACAGGTTTGCACCACCTATGAAATCCTCCAATGGATCAAACTCCGGCAATCGCTTTGCCGTCATCGCAGGCAACGGGCGCTTTCCTTTTCTCGTTCTGGATGCGGCGCGCGACCAGGCCATCCATCCCCTGGTGGTCGCCATCAAAGAGGAGGCGTCGCCGGAATTGGCTCAGGCCACGGAAACGATCCACTGGTTGAGCCTGGGCGAGGTCTCCAAGCTTTTCGAGCTGCTCAAAGCGGAACAGGTAAACAAAGTAGTGCTGGCCGGGCAGGTGAAGCACGCTCAACTGTTTAGCTCCATTCGGCCCGACGGTCTGGTGAAGCGCGTGTTGGGAGGCCTGCATCGAAAGAACACAGACGCGTTGATTGGCGCCTTCGTGAAAATGCTGGAAGCGCGAGGCATTGACGTGGTGGATTCAACCTTGTTCCTCAAGCCCCTCTTGCCCGAGGAAGGCACGCTCACCAAACGCGCGCCGGACGAAAGCGAGATGGCGGATGTAGCCTACGGCCGCGAGATTGCAAGGAAAATCGCAGGCCTCGACATCGGTCAGACCATTGTGGTGGCGGACCGCGCATGCCTGGCCGTGGAAGCCATGGAAGGTACCGACGCCGCCATTGAGCGTGCCGCCGGCCTGAGTAACGGACGGCGCCTGGTAGTCGTCAAAGTAAGCAAGCCGCGCCAGGACATGCGCTTTGATGTTCCGGTTATCGGGCTGCGAACCATTGAGGTGATGGCCCGCTCCCACGCTCTGGTTCTGGCCGTGGACGCGGGCAAAACCCTGCTATTTGAGCGCGCGCAATTGATCGAAGGCGCGGACAGGGCTGGAATCGCGATCATTGGAATGAAAAACAAATGATGAGCGCAACTCAAAAAATACGTCTTTGTATCCGGGAATCGGAAATTGGACCCCAGCCTGCGCTGATGACCTTCAAATCGCTTTTCTCAATTTTCCAGTTTCTGCTCCCACCCCCGTCCGGCGTCTAACGTGTTCCATGGTGCTTTCACAAGGGAAAATTCCCGTTGCGGTCATCGGAGTTGGCGAGCACGGGAAGAGTCACGCCCGGCACTTCCTGGAAATTGAGGGGGCGGAACTGCTTGGAGTCTACGACACCAACGCCGCTCGCAACCGCGAAGTAGCCGCGGAGCTGGGCGTCCGGGCATTTGAAAGCCTCGATGAGGCGCTAAGCGCAGTCCGGGCCGTGAGTGTAGTCATTCCCACCACCGACCACGCCCAGGTGGCAAGCCTGGCATTTGACCGGGGGGTGGACGTTCTGGTGGAAAAGCCCATCACCCGGACAGTGGAAGAAGCGGACGCACTGGTGGACCGCGCCTCCGGGGAAAATCGCATCCTGCAAGTGGGGCACCTGGAACGATTTAATCCGGGAGTGGTGGCGGCGCGCGCTCAAACGCGAAACCCGGTTTTTTTTGAAATTCATCGGCTGGGAGTTTTCAGTCCGCGCAGCCTGGACGTTGACGTGGTCTTCGACCTGATGATCCACGACCTCGACCTCGTCCTATGGATGGTGAATTCGTCGGTGAGCGAAGTCCGAGCCGTAGGCCTGCCCGTCTTGTCTGATAAGGTGGACATCGCCAACGCCCGGGTGGAATTCAAGAATGGGACGGTGGCGAATTTTACCGCCAGCCGCGTGAGCACGGAGCGGGTAAGGAAGTTTCGCTACTTCCAGCCCAGCGAGTACATTTCCATTGATTTCTCGCGGCGCGACGCGCTGGCGCTGCAAGTGGATCGAAACGGCCCGGCGCCCAAAATCGGCTTTCGGAAACTCGAAACCACGCCCACGGAACCGCTGCGGGCGGAGCTGGAAGCGTTCATCGATTCGGTTCGGACAAGGTCTCTCCCCCTGGTCGGGGGGCGGGAAGGACGCGCCGCGCTGGCACTGGCCGAGCAGGTCATGATTTGCATCGAACAACATGCGGCCCAGGTGAAGGTGCCACTGCACCGGTCGGTGGGCTCGAGTGGCGAGATTTAGGGATTTTGTAATTGCGGTACAGGACTTAATCAAGGTTTTTTATGCAACCGAAGAGTGACGAACCTCAAGTTCACCTGCTGATCGAACTGGAAGCGGAAGCTGCGCGCTGGCGCCGCCGCACCATGTTTCTGCTTTCCGTGTTGTTGCACGCGGTGATGATCATCATCGCGCTGGTCTCGCCCCAGCTATTCCGAAGCGGAGCGCGAATGCTGGGGATTAACCTGGAGCCCAAGCCAAAACCGGAGAGCACTTTCCTATATCTACCCCCCGACGCCTTGAAGATGCCTCGGCCCAACACCCATACTCTCTCCGATAAAAATCGGATCGCCCAGGGCAAAGCGCCCAAGATCGATCCAAACGGCCTGAGGATGCCTTATTCGAAGGGCAACACCCCGCTACCTGAAGTGGCAGGCGGTCGCCCGGCCCCCGCTCCACCTGCGCCACCAGCGCCGAAACAGACCCCTGGAAACCCAGCTTCCGAAGGTCAGCCCAAGCCGCCTGAACCCAAGAAAGAAGACGCCCAATTGCAATTAACTGATGTTCCCACGCCAGCGGGTAACGGCGGACGTTCCCATCTGCAACTGCCAGACACAACCCCGGGCCAGGCCATCATGCGGGCGAGCCAGGAAGTAGCGCGCGGCCGATCCTCGGGCGCGATTGGCGGACCGGGGGACGGTGAAAGTCAATTCAACAATCCCAGCTCTAATTTCTCGATCGGTGGCGCCCAGATTCTTTCGGACACCATGGGCGTCGACTTTGGACCTTACTTGGCGCGCGTGGTGCTGAGCGTCCGGCGAAACTGGTATTCCGTCATTCCCATTTCAGCCCAGATGGGACAAAAAGGACGGGTGGCTATTGTCTTTGAAATCGTAAAAGACGGTTCGGTGCCAACAGTTCGCATGGTGGGTTCATCCGGCTCGGAGCCTCTCGACCGCGCCGCCCTTTCCGCCATCAATATGTCAAACCCCTTCCCCCGGCTGCCCGACCAATTCACAGGCAACCATCTGGTCCTTCAGTTTATCTTCCTTTACAACCTGGGGACTGGCCCTTGAAGGTCATGGCGCGAGAGGATAGAATTCAACTGTGAGGAGAAACCTGGAGAGAAAGACAGAGGGACCTATCCGTCCCGCCGGCACTGCCGCCGTCCAAACCAGCGGCGCGGGAACTGCATCCGGACAGATTCCTTCACGATCCTTTGCCACCCATGCTTCGTCCTTCGCGAACCCAAATTCTCGGCTCATTCGTTCTATTGGGGGCGATATTGGTTCTGCTCCTATTCCGCTACTTGCGGTTTCTGGAGTGGACCCGGTGACCGCCAGACCCCACCCGCACCAGCCCGAGCAGGGTTGTCCGATGTTGGTGATTGTCGGATCCACGGCGACGGGCAAGTCCGCGCTGGCGGTTTTCCTCGCGGAGTCGCTCGGCGGCGAAGTGGTGAATTTCGATTCCATGCAGCTTTATCGCGGCTTCAACATCGGAACGGGCAAGCTGTCCCCGGGGGAACGCCGTGGAATTCCCCATCACCTGCTGGACATCGTCGATCCCGGCCAGGTTTTCACGGCCGGAGATTATGCCCGCGAAGCTGAGCGCATGCTTGTGTTTCTGCGGGAAAAGGGAAGCCTTCCCATCCTGGTGGGGGGCACGGGACTCTATCTCCGCACATTATTGTTGGGGCTTTTTGAAGGGCCCGGGCGGTCTGAAGAGCTGCGCGCCCGGCTCAAAAGAGTGGCGCATCGGCGGAGCCGTGAATTCCTCCACCGAATGCTCCGGCGGATGGATCCTCAAAGTGCGGCGCGAATCCATCCGCGGGATACGCAGAAAACTATTCGCGCCCTTGAAGTTTGCGTTCTCACTCGCCGGCCTTTTTCTTCGATGCTTGCCCAGGGCAGAGCAGGGCTCCAAGGTTTCCGCGCGATTAAAATTGGGCTTAACCCTGACAGGGAAGAACTCAACCGTCGCATTGAAGCCCGGGTGGAAGCCATGTTTAACGCCGGATTGATGGATGAGGCGCGTGCATTATTCGAGTCCAGAGCGTTGTCTTCACACTCGGAATCTCCGCGGGAGGGTCCTTTTACTTCACTGGGCTATCCGCAGGCCCTGGCCGCCGCGCGGGGAGAGCTCAGCCGGGAGGATGCCATTCGGGAAACGCAGGCCGCCACGCGCCGGTATGCCAAGCGTCAGCGGACGTGGTTCCGGCGCGAGTTGGATGTGAATTGGTTTGCAGGTTTCGGGGACGACCCCGCCATTCAGCGGGAAGTGATCGACTGGCTGGCAGGCGCCAGCTTGAATTCTAGGAGTACGGCCGCGGAGGTTGGAAGAACCATGGCCGGCTCCATGATATCTGAAACTTAAGAGGAGATAAAAATGGATAATATCAGACCTGAAAAGGCAAGGCACATGGATAAGCAACCGCAGAATATACAGGACGGATTTCTGAATTCGGCGCGCAAGGAAAAACTCGCGGTTACCATTTATCTCCTGAGCGGGGTCAAGCTCACGGGACGTATTCGAAGTTTCGATAAATTCTCAGTGGTTCTCGAAAGCAGCAGCCAGGAGCAATTGATCTTCAAACACGCCATTTCCACCGTGGTTCTGCCGCGCGCAAGCTCGGCGCCGGCGCCAGTCTCCGCTCCTGCCCCAGTGGCGGCAACCGAGGGATAACCATATCCGACGTCCCCAAGCAATCGAAACGGCCTTTCTCGCCGGCTGGACCTCCAGCCGGCGTTCGGCGCATGCGCCTCAACCGGCACTCGCACTGGCGGATTCCGCTGACCAGCCCATTGATCCGGAACTTCAGGAGTTGGCCGAACTTGCCACCAGCGCCGGGGCCAAAGTGTCGGGCTCGGTGTTGCAGCGAACCCACCAACCCGACCCCGCGACCCTGGTGGGGAGCGGCAAGGCACAAGAGATTCGCGGCCTCGCTCACGGCTCCGGAGCCGACCTGGTCATCTTTGACAATGACCTGACGCCTTCTCAGCTTCGCAACCTGGAAGAAATACTCGACCTGAAAGTGATCGACCGCACCCAGCTTATTCTCGATATTTTCGCCCGGCGGGCCCGAAGCCGCGAGGGACAGTTGCAGGTGGAGCTGGCGCAATTGAATTATCTTCTGCCCCGCCTCGCCGGCCACGGCGTGCTTCTCTCGAGACTGGGCGGAGGCATCGGGACACGCGGCCCCGGCGAACAGAAACTTGAAACCGACCGGCGCCGGATCCGCGGACGCATTCGAAAACTGAAAGATGGGATCGAGCACGTGCGTTCCCAGCGCGCCCTGCATCGCGCCCACCGGAGCGAGCGCCGGTTTCTGACCGTTGCCCTGGTGGGTTATACGAATGCAGGTAAATCCACATTGTTTAATGCGCTCACTCGTTCCAGCGTTTCCACTTCATCGCGGCTGTTCGCCACGCTGGATCCCACCGTGCGCGCCCTTCCTCTTGAATCGCGCCGCCAGGCCCTGCTCTCCGACACGGTGGGGTTCATCCAAAAACTGCCCACCCACCTCGTGGCGGCCTTCCGCGCCACGCTGGAAGAACTTGAAAGCGCCGACCTTCTCCTGCTGGTCACCGACGCTTCCCACCCTCAACACGAGCAACAGGATCTTGCCGTTGAGCGGCTGCTTGAAACTCTGTCACTCGCATCCACTCCCCGAATACACGTGTGGAACAAAATCGATCTCCCGGAGGCGGCGCAAGCTCGACGGCGTGCGACAGTCTCCGACCCACCCCACGCAATTCTCCGTGAAGCAGCGGTCTCGGCGCGGACCGGCGAAGGCCTGAAAGAGCTCTTGCGTCTGATTGACGAAAGCCTGGGAAAGGATCCCGTGGTGGAGGCTGATTTTGAGTTTTCGGCTACAGACAAAGAACGTATCGCGTTGATCCACCGGTCAGGAACGGTGCTCTCGACTCGATTTGCCAACAACCGCGTTTTCATCCGGGCTCGAATAACGGAGTCCGAAAAACTACGGATTCAAGCCCATAGCGCTGGAGCTTGAAATGGCCCCCAAGCGGCCCAAACCCGCCATTTTTGAGGGTTTCGGGCTTGTGGAAAATAATGTGGAAAACGTCCAGAGGTCAATCCGCGGGGCTCAGAGTGCGCGGACCCGCATGAATTGCGGGCGAAAGGCGGGCCGCACTCTTAAGTACATAGAAAATAAGGCGTTACGCGTCATCAGGGATGGTATTTGCGTTGAGTATATAGCCCCGCTGGGCGTCAAATATTTGTAAACAATGGCGGCGACTTTTGCACACTGGTGAAGTAACCCTCGCGCGTGTCCGTGTAGCCCCCTAGCCCTTGCCGAACCGCATAAAATCAGAGTTATTTGAACTAGCCTCGCTCTGTATTATAGGAATGTTCACAGATTTGGCAATACCGAGACGGGACGCACTGGCGTTCTAATGGCCCTGAAATTGGAAGGGGAAGTCGATTGTGATTTCCGACTCTTTTGAACTTTGGAGAACCGGTCATTCCGTTGGCTTCGTTCTCAATCTGCGCATTGCGCGTTGACACGGTAGGGGGCGTTGGTTATATTGGCAAAGAGGCGCCGGTGGAACTGCCCGCCCAACTGGACGGCCGTCCAGGCTGGCGATCCTTTCCGATTCATAGCCGCTGAGGATCACAAGCGAAAGCGAATGAACTTTCCAATTTCGCTCACCCTGCTCCGGATTTTTTTTGTGCCTTTACTGGTAGTGTTGTTGCTTACCAAAGGTGAGAATCTGGATCTCTGGGCGGTGGGGGTTTTCCTGCTCGCCGCCTGCACGGATTTCCTGGACGGCTACCTGGCGCGTAAACGCGGGCAAATCACAGCGCTCGGCATTTTGCTGGACCCCATGGCCGATAAGCTTCTCACTTGCTCCGCCTTTATTTCCCTGGTGGAGCTGGGCCTCGTTCCCGCCTGGATGGTGGTGATCATCGTGGGAAGGGAACTGGCCGTTTCCGGCCTGCGCGCGTCCGCCTCCGCGCAGGGATTTGTGCTTGAAGCTTCCGACCTCGGCAAAACAAAAATGGTTCTCCAGGTGGTGTCCATCACCGTCATCGTGCTGGGACAACACTACGCTGTGATTGGAAATTTTCACGTGGGCGTTGTCCTGCTCTGGCTGGTCATGCTCTTTGCGCTCGCTTCCGCGGCGCAATACTTCTGGGGTTTCTGGAAGAAACTGAATAGGGGCGTGGATCAGTCCCAGCCCAACGCCATGATTTTCCGGGTGGGAGAGCAGAAGCGGGAGGAAAAGGAGCCGCAGGAAAGAGATGTTGCCGCTCGCTGAAATTCAGCAACAAATTCTTTTGCGCCTCGCGCGCGAGGCGGTGGAGGCAAGCGCGCGCAACCTTCGCCTTCCCGAGATGGCCGCGCCGCCGGATTTCTCCGCAGAATGTTTTGGAGCTTTTGTCAGCTTGCACAAAGGGGAACTTTTGCGGGGCTGCATCGGGCACATCGAGGCGTTGAAACCGCTGGCTCAGACGGTGCGTGAATGCGCGTTTTCAGCGGCCATGTTCGATCCGCGCTTTCACCCCGTGACGCCGGAAGAACTGGACGAATTGCGGATTGAGATTTCCGTGCTTTCTCCTTTTTTTGATATTGTCGCCGAGCAGGTGGAAGTGGGCTTGCACGGCCTGCTCATTTCCCGCGGTGCTCAACGCGGTTTGCTGTTGCCGCAAGTTGCCGTGCATTGGAATTGGGACCGCGAACGCTTTCTCATCGAAACGTGCCGAAAAGCCGGCTTGAATGAAGCCGCCTGGAGGCACGGCGCCCGAATCCAGGCCTTTACCGCCCAGGTCTTCGCCGAGGCTGCCCATCCCGCGCAAACTTCCCCTCACGCGGCCTAGTCCATTTACAACCTGAACGGTTCAGTTGTGTTTGTGTTATTGGCAACGAAGTGCCAACATGGCGCCCGCATATTGATCCAGCGGCTTAAACGCGTCGCGCAGCACGGCCTGGTATTTATTCAAGTCGTAGCCCCCCAGCCTTCCCGGAGCGTCCAGGCGCGGTGGCGGATGATCCTGACCGTCGGAATGACAACGACTGTGACGACCCCGCTGAACCCAGGTAAGCGATTTGGCGTGGCGAGCGCCTACATTCAACGGGATTATGGGCGAGTGTCGGCGAACTGTTGGATTCGCCGCACATGGATTTGGCGCTCTCGTTTGCGGGTCTGGGCGATGTCGTAGGAGGCTCGCATTCGCAGGAGCGTGTCCATCCTCACCCCAAAGGCTTTTTCAATGCGCAGCGCCATATTTCCGGAAAGGCTGGCTTTGCCATTGAGCAAGCTCGACAGGGTAGGCCGGGAAACATGAAGCGCCGCTGCTGCCCCGGTCACCGACAGGCCCGCGGGCTCGATAATCTCCGTCCGAATGAAATCTCCCGGATGGGGCGGGTTCTTCATAGGCATGGCGTTAGCTTCCTAAGTCCTAGTGATAGTCTTCCAAATTTACGTCGCAGATTTCGCGTTCCACGCTGTCGATGCAAAACGTCAAACGCCGGTTGCGAGTGACGCAGAGGCTCCGGGTCGCCTTGCGGTCGCCGGTCAGGGTGTGCACTTTCCAGCTCGGGAGCGAACGCAATTCCTGCGGGTCCTGCATGTCATCGAGAAATGCCAGCATCTTACGGAGCTTATCCACCACATCGGGGGAAACCCCCTTCGGGCTATCGTCCTCGTAGAGCCTTTTCAAGCCCTTGTGGGTGAAGTTCCGTATTTTCACCGGATCAACTGTAGCCTGTAGCCTAACACATGTCAACCGGATAATGCGGGAGAGATTAGGAAATTCATGGCCATGGGCGCGGTGGCGAAGCGCGAGAGCGGCTTGAAGGCGTCACGCAGCGCGGCCTGGTATTTGTTCACGTCGTAGCCCCTCCAGCCTTCCCAGAGCGTCCAGGCGCGGTAGCGGTCGTCGGGCCATTTGGCTTGGGCGTCGGTGATGATGTACTGCACGCTCTCGCCCGGACGCAAATGCACGCCCGCCTGGTCCAATTGCCTGGCCACGATGGCGGTGGCGCTCGACTGCTTGTACTCGCCGGGAGCGCGGGTGAGCCGGCGGCTGATGACAAAATCTTCGATGCGCAAGCCGCCGTCTTGCACGCGCGCCAGATAGCGCTCCAGCACCTCGCGGGCTTCCTCGAGCTTGCGGCAATAGCCCTCAAAGTCGCGCGCCCCGGCCAGAATGCCCAGCGCCTCCATTTGCATCCGCACTACCAGGGGCGGCGTGTCGTGCCGGCGGCATTCGAGCCCGCGAATTTTCAGCTCACCCTCTTCCGAGACGCAAAAAAATCGGTTGGGCACCGGAATCTCGCGCGATTGCTTGGAGGGCAGGAAAATGACGTAGCGATAAACGGCTTCAAGCGCCATGGGCAGACGGGTAGTCTGCTCGATTTCCAGCGTCAGGCGTTCGTAGTCCTCCCGCGTCACGCCTTCCTTCTGCACGTAAATCGAATCCACCAGCGCGTGCAGCACGCGGTAGCCCTGTTGCTCCGCGATCTCCTTCGCCACCAAAAGTTTTTCCCGCGCCAGAGCGTTGATGGCCTCGTGGGCTTCGATCTTGCCGAAGCGCGCGTTCTTGTAGCCGGTGTAGCCGAAGCAGCAGACCAGCAGCCACTTCAGCGACGAGCGGCGAAGTTTATAATTTGCGGCCAGGGACGGGGAACCAGGGATTGCCGATTGACGATTGATGATTGATGATTGCGGAAGAGCGCTGACGATTTGAAACTCCGGACTCAGCGACGCCATCACCCCGGCTCTGTCTTCTTCCTTTTGCCTTTTACCTTCTACCTTCTGCCCTTCCCTCGCACCTGGCCCCCCGCCTCCAGCCTCTTCTTTGTACCGCTGGCGCTTTTCGATCAGGCACTCCACCACGCGGCTGGTGATGCCCCGGCGCCGCTGGCAGACGTGATAGCCGAGTTCGGGAATGCGCGGAGCGTCGGGACAGCAAGGGCAGTTAACGGTTTCCGGCGACACGTTGAAGCGCGCCATGATGCTCGGAAACTCGCTCACAAAATCGAGCTCTCCGACGTTCGAAAAAAATCCCAGGCGGGGCGGAAAAACCAGGCCGCCGCGGTCCGCCCTCAGGAGTTCCGCCGGGTGCTTGGGACTTTCGGGCTCGGCCTTCTGCTCCGGAATCAGCGTGCCGTCGCGGTAGGCAAGCTCCATCTGCATGTAGGAAATTCCCGTGCCCGTGGTGGTGCGCGCGCAATACTGCACCGGAAGTTTGGTGACCCGCGCCAGTTCCCACAGGCCGTCGAGTTCGCACTCATCGGCGATGAAGGAGTTCTGCGTGTCCACGTGAAGCCGCCCGCGCAGGGTGGTGGCACTCTCTTTGAACAGAATCCGTCCGTAACTCATGTAACTGCGCGCGCGGCTGCGCTCGACGGGAGATTTTTCGCGGTTGAGCGAAAGCTCGAATCCGTTTTTCCGCGCCTGCCGGAGCAGCCCGGGAAACAGCGTGGAATCGCCCCACTCGCTCACAATCAGGTCGGGATCGTGGGCGCGCAACATACGCTCAAAGCCGAGGACGACGGGCTCCTCGGCGTCATCGAGCACGCGCCATTCGCCGTCGATGGCGACTTCCAAAGAACCGGACCGGCCGTGCTGCGGGTTCACGCGCGCCAGCCCTTCCAGGCGCGTGTGCATGATGGTGAGCGGCGGCAGCTCGTAATTAATTTCCCACTCGTCGTCACGGCACTCGATGGCGCGGACGTTGTCAGGTGCGAGGTATGAGGTGTGAGGTCTGAGGTCTGAGGTGCGAGGTGCGAAGTGTTGGGTTTTTCCTTCCCTAGCACCTCGTACCTCACACCTCGCACCTTCTATTTCCACATCCATCCTGGCCAGCGGAAAAATGTTTTTCTCCCAGCAATACACCGCCGCCAACATCAGGTCAGAGTTGTAAAGGCGAAGGCTTGCATCCGAGCGGCGGACAAACCGCGCCAGGGCCGCGTACTGGGTGGGATAGCGGACCGAAATCTGAAGGACGACGAGCGGCCGCCCGTCCCAGATGTTCATGCGCTCGGTCAACGCGCAGGTGGCCCGGCCCGCCGCGGACCGGGCGAGCGTCCGCGCCAGGCGGCGTAACTGCGCTTCCGAGCCGTGAACGTAAAAGCTGGGCGTGAACGACCGGTCAATCAATCGGCGGCGTTTCCGGTCCCCGGCCGACGGGATCAACCACAGCGTCATTCCGTCGGCTGACGGGTAGAGGTCGAGGAGCCATCCACTGAGTCTCAAGGTTTATCCCCAGAAGCGCTTCAAGAGCGCGCAGTCGAATTTCGTGATCGAGCTCGATGGTCACGTTGATTGCGTCCATGGCGTGAACGGGATATTCATAGGTGCAGGCCTGGGTGTAAAGGCGCACGCGGTTGAACATCATCTCCAGGTAGGCGCGTTCCTCGCGGCGCAAGGCGCGGCCAAAGACGCGCTCCCAGGAAACCAGTTCCTGCTCGATTAAGTCGCGGAAAGTGGCAAGGGTTCGGCCCATGGGAATCTCGAAAGATTGATTCATTGAGCCATGGGGTCATTGAATCATTGAAAGAGAAGAGCCTTACAATGGCTCGATGATTCAATCACTCAATGGCTCAATTCTTCCAGCGGACAATGAGCGCATACACAACAGTTTTGTCCGCCCTTGTTCATCGGCGCTGAACTTCCACACTTCGGTAGCCGCGGCGCAGGTTTGGTGGAAAAAGCGCTTGCGCGACGGCGCCGGCGTAAAATCAGATGAAGAAGAAAAAACCGCGATTTGTAGCGGCGGTCGAGTTTCTTTCAACCCGCCATGCGCGGGACCGCCGAACTCCAACGGCGGTCCCGCGACTGCGGGACCGCTACCATAGCGCCGCAGATCGCCGAGCGCGCGCTCGAACGCTACCCGCGCGTCCCAGTCGCGCACGTCGCCGTCAAAGTAAAGGTCGGGCAAAGCGGTGACCATCAAGACCTGGGCGGGAAACTTTTCCAGAAACTGCGGCACGCGCGCGATCAGTTCCGTGAGCTGAAAACAGGTGAAGGCGCGGGCGATTTGAATCTGCCGGCTGAATTGCTCAAAGGCGACGCCGCGCTCGCGGGCCAGGCGGGCCAGCAGCCGCGGGTCAGCCGAGTTCGCTCCGTCGAGATAGAGAATGCGTTTGCCCTCCAGCAGCAGGCGCGGCAGGAAATAGTGACTGAGCCGCGCCGTCTCTCCGCTGCCGTGAAAAACCGCCAGGCCGCGCGGCGGGACGGTCCAGGGTTTGGGTGTGGGCAGCGACGGCCCGGCGGCCGGAGCCGGCTTGTCCCGCCCTTCGATTTTCGGCGCCCGCAGTGGCGAAGCTTCGTCGGCCATAAAAATATTCCCCAGATCCGTCATTTCAAGCTTCACGAATCGTAGGCGAATAAAAAGCGAAAGTCAAGAACTTCCTAGCCTGATTAATGTCCTAATTTGAAGGCGCAATGGTGAAGGGCATCAACCAGTCGTCTCTTTGGGACTGGCGGCGCAGGTTTTGTAGCATGACCCCTCAAATGAGGACATGGTTCGCGCCATTGTCCTCCACATCATTCGTCGCGGGCGGCGTAGCCGTGCTACAATAGGCCCATGTCATGCAGCTTTTTATCTTCGATTCAAGCCACGACTGGAATGCACCGATGAATAAGATGCACTGAAGCTGGATAAGGGTAAAGGTGATCACCAATGACAGCAACATTACATCCAGTCGATTCATCGTGTGTGGACTACGCTGACTCTAAACGGCGGTTAGATATTGGCCACGAAAGACTTTGCTCCTGCCCTCCGACGCATATTAATTGTATGACAGCCAAAGAATGGCTCAAGTCTCAGCTTGGAGTTTGGGAATTCTTTTATGAAGGGAGGGATATTCGCGATAAAACTCTCCATCCCGCGACTTTTCCGATATCTTTGGCCAGACATGTTATCAAACTCTTTAGTCAGGAAGCAGAGCCAGTTCTGAGCATATTTGCAGCGGGTCGAGTGATAATTTCGGCTTGAGCGATGAATGAGGCCACTCTTAATTCTGAAATTTGCTGCGTTTGTGGCAGACGCGTCGATGAGTCAAGCTTCCTTTTTGTCAATCGAGTACCGGACCTCAATGACTTGGAAGGCAGGGTTGCTGCTGGAAGGCCATTCCCGCATGGGGAGTGGGTTTGCGTTATATGCGATAACACTGATTCGGACGGCGAGCAGCAAGACCCCGAAACAGTTTTCATTTCCATCGAATGTCGACTCGAGTTGTTGACGATCGCTTTGACCCAAAACAAATCTCGATTTAGGACCCGAAATGGAAGTAGAGGTTCGTGAAAGCGAAATCGAGGATGTTTTCGCACAGTATCCAGAACTTCTCAAGCGAGTTCTCGGCATTTCGGAGGAAATTTATCTACTCGCTCGCCAAAAACCCCTGCGCTCAGGCCGCCTCGATTTGGTGTATTCGTGTTTGAGCAATTTGCTTCTGATCGAACTTAAAGCAGAACAATTCAATAAGGCCTTCCTACGCCAGGTGCTTTCCTACCGTGATGACATAAGTTCGCTTCAGCAACAGGGAAAGTTTGTCCGCGGCGATGTACTACCATTTCTAGTTTGTACTGATTTCAGCAAAGACGCCAACGACCTGGCAGTGAGCCAAGGTATTCGCCTTTGTTCTTACGACCCAGCCGTCGTACTAGCTGAGTTCTACCGAAATGCCCCTTTGGATACCAAGTATCTTTCCGTCCTTCCCACGGATAAAGGCGTTTGGCGAATTGGCCTAAGTACAGAGTCTGTGGTCCTCGTCGAAAAACTGTCTCAGGTTCATCTCGTCGCACGGGCCAAAGCATGCTCGACAAAAACGGCAGGTAACCAACTAAGGCTGGCAGAAGAACTTGGATTGGTTTCCTTTTCTGGAAGGCAGGTTGAGCTCTCCTCGTTCGGCAAGGAATTCGTGAAAAAAGTTGATCCTCTTCTGCCAAGAGATGCCCTTTCAGTTGAACAGGCCAATCTGCTGCGGAGATTTATTTTAGCCAGGCCTTTCTTCAGCGGTGTCACGTTCGGAATAATCACCATGATTGCGTGTGTGTTTGAGCTGTCGAAGAATACTTATCCCGTTCCACGGAGTCTTCTTTCGCGTCATTTCATAAACGCGGCGGGTCTACACTTCCGGTGGAACAGCGAAAAGGCAATAAACAAAGGGGTGAGAATGTACTCGAATTACGCTATCGAATTAGGCCTTCTTGGAAAAATAGGGGATCGGTACTTCGTAACACCCAGCGGTCTGAAATTCGTGTTGTTGCTCAACATGCATAAATCCCTGAAGTTCATTGAGAGCGTAGTGAGTATCGATTGATTTGCACCCGAAATCCTATGACCCATAACACAGTAATCCATCCCAAAGTACGGATGGAAACACAAACATGCAGGGATAAGATACCCCGAATCTGAAATGTCATTTCGTCAAACAATTTCAGGACATTCAAGGACGGACCGCGGATTCATTGTTGTCGTTGATAGAACAGCAAAGAAAGTTCTTATATCTTTCGATTCGGAATCGGTTGATGAGAGGCACGCGCTGTGGCTCCAAGCTGTTAGGCAAGAGGCGGGACTGGGGGAATTGAATCCTCAACCATACTGGGGTTTTGACGACTTGGCGAGTAAGGTCCGAGCTAAGCTACACAATTGTTTTTATGCTAGGGCAGAGCGGAAAAAAGAAAACGGCAAGGAATTCTTTCGCTACACGCAGATCAAAATGCTTTCGAGATTCGGCTTTGAAAAATTCCTAAGCGCAATAGAGGCCGGCGCAGTTCTTGTAGACTTCGATGCTCGAACTGGACACAATCACGGGACTAAGTTCAGGCTTCGCCAGGACTGGCTGCCGAAGCTTTATGAAGAGAGTTTGGATATTTAACAGTTAGATTCTGCCTCGAATTTCAAATTAGGACACCACACTAATCTCTGCGGCGTGCCGAAAATAATTGTTCGCATTTCAAAAAGCGCTCCCTAAGTATCGGCGGCGAGGATCTTCCGGCAAATGCGGATGAGGCGCGGGTGGGGAATCTGCTGGCTGGCGGGCAGCATCACCAACTCGCCCCGGCGGAAGCTGCTGTAATACCAGCGGGCGAGCAGGCTCAAGTGCTCCCAGGATGGCGCCGCCGGTTTACGGGTCGCGCTTGGCTCGGCGGCGAGAGAGTCGAGCAGATTATGGAGTTGCTCGTCCAAAGACACCGGGGACGATACGTTTTCATCCAGGCAGAGCGTAGCCGGTCCGCGAAGTTCTCCGGCGCACACGCGGAAAAAGACCACGCTGTTCCCTTCCGCTCCCCGCTCCACCACCAGCGCGTGGAGTTCGCGCAAATTGCACGCCAAGTCCGGCTTCTGGCGAAGCACTTCGCGCACCTTTTCGATCCGGCGGTGAACTTTGGCGGCCTGCTCGAATTCGAGGGACTCGGCCGCCTGCGCGCGTTCTCCTTCGAGAGCACGAACCAGCGATTGGCCGTCCGCATCCAGGAACTCAACCACGCGGCTGACCTCGCCCTGGTATTCCTCATCCGTGCAGCCCGCAAAGCAAGGCGCGAGGCACATATTCATTTGAGAATAAATGCAGCCGGGATGGGCGGGGTCGGGGTTCAAGTCTTCGACGCATCGCCTGATCTTGAAGAAATCCAGAAACTCCGAGGCCCAGCGCTCCGCCTCCACTCGCGACCGAAACGGGCCATAGTAAATGGAGCGGTCACCGGAAATCCGCCGGGTGGGAAACAACCGGGGAAACCGGTTGGAGAGATTCAGTTTAAGCAAGGCCGGAGGCTTTAGCCGAAGACGCTGGCGGTAAAGCTTTGGGTAATAAAATTTATTCAGGAGGTAGAGCAGCCACTGCGCTTCAAAGCCCGACCCCACACGACTGTATTCAATCCGACCGGCCACCTCGCGCAGGCTCAGCCTCTTCGAACCGGCACCGGGTTTCCCCAGCAGACGGGCGAGCCGGCGCCGGAGGTCCGAGGTCCGGCTGAGATAAGGGGCAGCCTTCAAACCCTCCGACTCGCGGGGGAAGATGGCAAACACCGCAGGGCGGGGCGGAATGGATTCGAAAAAGGCATTCCCCTCGACGTCCGGATCGAATTGTACGGAAGCTTGAAGTTGCATCCCGTTCCTTTCGAATTCTAGTGGCGGGTTCGGGAGAGGGTCAAGGCCGAACAGCCGGCTTCAAACTACCCCGTCACAAGCTAAGTGCTAACCAACTTGTTTTATGGTACCTTGGGCTAGTATTATGGCACCTTTGGTGGGTGGACTTTGCGTTTACGATTTGGTACGCTACGCCCATAATTGCCGCTTCATATGGATTGTGGCCAACGGGAACTGAGAATGCCCGCGAGGGATGGGTGTTCGCTCTTCCGGGAAATTTCCTCCATTCATGGGGTGGGCAAGGTGGGACGTAAATGAAGATTAAGTTTTGGGGGGTGAGGGGATCGACGCCCACCCCCGAGCGGCGCAATTCACGTTACGGCGGCAACTCGCCCTGCATCGAGGTGAGGCTCGCCAACGGCACCATCATCATTTTGGATTGCGGCAGCGGCCTGCGTGGATTCGGAAAGAGCCTGTTGCGCGAATTTGCAGAACGCCCCATCCACGCGTATATTTTTGTGACGCACTTCCACTGGGACCACATCCAGGGCATTCCCTTTTTTCTTCCTCTCTACAAGAAAGGCAATACTTTCCTGTTTCACTCCGTTTCGCGCAAGGGGGTTGAGCTGGAAGGCGCCATTGAAGGTCAGATGTCCACTCCCTATTTCCCCGTGGACATGGGCGTGATGGGATCTACACGGCATTTCTATGACCTGGATGAACACCCCATCAACGTGAACGGGGCCGTCGTCAGTTCGGCTCCGCTCAATCATCCCCAGGAGTGTGTAGGCTACCGAGTAGAAGCTGATGGCGCCGTGTTCGTGCTGGCAACGGATACGGAACCGGGTTCTCCCAAGCACGATCGTTCGGTCCGCGACCTGGCCCGGGGCGCGGACGTTCTTGTCTATGACTCCCAATACACACCAGAGCAATTGATCGGGGAGAAAAAAGGCTGGGGGCACAGTTCGTGGCTCGAGGGCACTCGCATTGCCCACGAAGTGGGCGTCAAGCGGCTTGTACTTTTCCACCACGACCCCGACAATGATGACTCTTTTGTTGACGGCCTGGTGGAGCGCGCCCAGCAGGAATTCCCCAACGTCTATGGAGCCTCCGAAGAATTGGAGATTGATCTCCCCGAGGGAGAATTCCTTCGCAACAACCTTGTGGATGCCTCCGAGCGCAGGGTCGACCGGCGCTATCAGCTTGAATTGCCGTTGCGAATCGCCTGGAAAGGGTACGACGGCGAAACCCAGCAGGCGCCAGGTCTGATTCGCGATCTTTCCAAGTCGGGTATCCTGTTTATTGCGCCGGCTGAGGTTCGCCCCGATGTACCTATGCAAGTAGAAATGGTTCTTCCCGATGAGTTGACTCATCGCGGCGACGTCTCCTTTTCCTACCTCGCCAAACCCTTGCGCAGCCGGCTGGTGGATGGATCGATCGGCAAGTACACCAAAGCCCAGGCCGTGGCCGCAGCTCTCGAAGTTCCCAAGAACAACTCTTCCGGCCGCAAGGCCTTGGCCCGCAAGAAAAAGCGCAAATAACCTGGCAGTGCCCGCGGTCGCGGATTCTGCCTTCCTTTTATTTCCCCCCGAACAATACCTGATTCGAGTGGACCGCCAGGCCGGGACAGAGGGGGAATGACACATTCCCCTGTTTCCTAATTGTCATCTCTTGCCGGATGGTTGTGAGGCGTTCAGCCGCGGAAAAAACTAGCGAGCTTGTCGTAGGTGGTTTTCAGATCTTCGGGCAGCACACGCGCCTCGCCGATCACGGTGATGAAATTTGAGCTTCCAAACCAGCGTGGCAAAAAATGAAGGTGGAGATGGTCCGCAACGCCCGCGCCCGCAGCCTTGCCGATATTCATCCCCAGGTTGTAGCCGTCAGGGTGATAGGCCGCTTCAGTGGCGGCATTGAGTTTTTGCGTCATCTCCATCATCTCAGCCATGGACTCAGCCTGGAGCTCGACGATTTGAGCGACATGCGCGTAAGGCACCACCAGCGCGTGTCCGGTGGTATAAGGGTACAGATTGAGGACGATGAAATTAAAACGGCCGCGGTGCAGAATCAAATTCTCCGGATCGTGGGCCGGCTCTGCGCCTGCGAGCTTGCAGAACACGCAATGACCCGGCTGATCCGCTCCACTCACGTAGCGGAATCGCCAGGGACTCCACAAATATTCCATAGGGTTGGCGCCGGCGTCTGCGGAAAAATCCTGCAAACAATCACGCTGCCGGGCCGCCGGCCGGGGCAGTTTCGCTCGGACCTGATGCAGGGGCTTCCACGGCGGGGACGCCGTTGACCAGGTCCTTCATTTCTTTGCTGGGCTTGAAGAAGGGAATCCGTTTGGCGGGCACTTCAACCCGCGCGCCCGTTTTGGGATTGCGGCCGATTCTCGAATTGCGCTGGCGCGTGCGGAAGCTTCCGAACCCGCGAATCTCGATCTTGTCGCCACCGCGCAGAGATTTCACAATGTTCTCAAAGATGGTGTCCACGATGACCTCGGCATCTTTGCCGCTCATCTCCACCGCGCGCGCCACGTCTTTAATCAGGTCAGCTTTGGTCATCAGTCACTCCTGCGACAGAATTATGTCCTTGAGAATATCTCTCCATCAGATACCTCGTCGCATCTTACCACTAATAAGTGCAGCCGCAACAAATAGGGGGCACTGCTCCACCCGCCTCAGGATGGAATTCGGTCACCGGCCCCGGCTGCCTTTTCTTCAACCTTCGTCTCAGCAGCGGTTTCTGGCGTTGTACTTGAAGGTTTCCGCTCTGGGTTCGCCGCCGGCTCATGGTTCACAGGCTCTGCGGAAGCCGCTGGAGGTGCGGGCTCCGTCTGAACTACGGGCGAAGGCTGCTCCACGTTTGGGGCCGCTTCCTGCGCCACGCTCTCCGCGGGGGCGGGTTCTTTGGCGATTACGGATGCCACCGCCTCCACAGTAACGGCGGGCGTACTGGGCGCCGGTTCGGTGTCTGCATTCTCAGGTTTCTTTTGGGACTTGGGAGCCGGGGAGGAACGCTCCTGCCTCGGCGACGAGGTGATCCCAGCTGCCGAGAGAGCTTCGGCCATGGCGGTGGTGGGTTCCGCCTTCCTTTTCGACTCAACCGCCGGGCCCGGCGAGGATTTGCCTGAGTTTACTTCCACTCGTTTACTGCTTCGCGGAGGAGGCGGAGCAGGCGCCGGCTTCAAACTCAGACTGATCTTTCTTTCCATGGGATCCAGACGAAGCACTCGAAACTCCATTTCACTGCCAATCTCGAGTTTCGCTTTTCCGTCCGGACCTTTCTTATCGCCGAACTCAGAAGTATGGCAAAGGCCCTCGATACCCTCTTCTATTTCAACGAAGGCCCCAAAGGGCGCCATACGCGCCACCTTGGCTTTCACCAGGTCTCCCACGCGGATTCTGATGCAGAATCCATCCCACGGGTCAGACTGAAGCTGCTTCACGCCCAGCGCCAGCCGCCGGTGCTCGGCGTCAACGCTCAATACCACGGCCTTGATTTTTTGTCCCTTCTTCACAACATCGGAGGGATGCTTGACCTTCTTCGTCCAGGAGAGATCGGCATTGCGAATCAGCCCTTCCATGTCCGAATCGATTTCGGCGAACGCTCCGAAGTCGGTCAAATTGGAAATCGTACCCTCGACTGTCATGCCCGCAGAATATTTCCCCACCAGTGATTCCCACGGGTCAGGCAGGGTCTGTTTCAGGCTGAGCGAAATGCGCCGCTGGGCCACATCAACGCCCAACACGGCCACCTCGGCGGGATCGCCGGCCTTCATAATTTTCGACGGGTGCTTGGGCCGCTTGCTCCAGCTCATTTCAGAAACGTGGATAAGCCCTTCGATCCCCGGTTCCAGCTCCACAAAGGCTCCGTAGTCGGTAACGTTGGCCACCCGCCCGGAAACGCGATCGCCCACGTGATAGGTGGAGGGCACGCGCGCCCACGGATCAGGATGGAGCTGCTTCAATCCCAGTGAGACCCGCCCTTTTTCCGTGTCGAACTTCAGAACTTTAACTGTGATTTCCTGTCCCGGCTGGACCACTTCTGAAGGATGGGCAACCCGGCCCCAGGACATGTCAGTGATGTGCAAAAGGCCGTCTAATCCGCCGAGATCCACAAAGGCTCCGTACTCGGTCAGGTTTTTCACGCGGCCCGTGAGCTCCAAGCCTTCGCTTAGCTTCTGCACCAACTCCGCTTTGCGCTGGTTCGCATCTTCCTCCATCGCTTCTTTGCGGCTCACCACCACATTGCTGCGCTTGCGAATCAGCTTGATGATCTTGCAGGTGATCTCCTGGCCCAGCAGCGCGTCCACGTTGCGCAGCGGCCTCAGATCGGCTTGCGAGCTGGGCATGAAGGCGTGGATTCCAATGTCCACGGTCAGCCCGCCCTTGATACGGTCCAGCACCCGGCCCGTGACCGACTTCTTGTCATGAAAGGCCTGCTCTATTTTTTCCCAGGCTTCCAGGCGGGCGGCCTTTTGGCGGGATATGGTCACCGTGCCCTGTTTCTCATTGTAGCGGTCCACCCAAACGCCCACCTCGTCGCCGGGGGCAACGGACAACTGGCCGTCTGGGGAAACGAACTCGTTGAGCGGTACCACGCCCTCCAGGTTCGTGCCCACGCTCAGCCGCACTTCCACCTCGGTCACTTTCAGCACTTTGGCCGTTACAACTTTTCCCTGGGGAACCGCGGCGAGCTTTTCCATATCCGCGAGCATGGAATCGATTTCGGCGGATTCGGAAGCCTCAGGCGTGATGTTGGGCAGCTCGATCTGCATCTCGGGCACCGCCTCGCCATTCGAGGAGGGTGGCGTAGCATCTTCTTTTGCTTCGGCGGTGACTTCGACGCTCTGGGGCGGGGCTGGCTCTGCCGCCGGAATTTCAGGCGCACTTCCAGAGTCCCCTGGCGAACCAGAGATCTCATCCCTCACTTCCACCATAGTTTCGGTGTGATGCATATAACCGGGATTTTCTTCGGAAGACATTGCCTGGCCTCCAGCCCCCTTGAACCGACGCAGACCTTCAATTGGAATCTCCATTCTACCGTCCGATGAAAAGGGAAGTCAATGCGTTAAGAAAAATAGAAATAGTGCCTGGGGGTTTGAGAGGGTGGAATTATGGCAAATGAAAGTCCCAATGACCTGCCGGCCTAAAGGGGTGCAAGCTCAGTAGTGGTGGCCCTGGACTTGGCGCGGCCCAGATCGCGGGCATATTTGAGGGAGCCGGGCGAGTTGTATTTCTCCAGGTAGGCGAGGTCGACGGCGCGCTTCAGGCGCTCGCTGCGAGTTTGGATGGCGCGAACGGGTATCTCGCGGCCGGCGATTTGAATCGCTCCGCTCGGGTCATTCAGGAACGTGCGGTACCAGCTTCGCGGCTTAAGGCTCCACGAGCGCACGAAGACGCGGCGTTCCACCACGACGGCCCAGATGCCGATAAAGCGGTGCGGCTGCGTTCCGGCTCTGATGCGCAACACATTGCTGACGCTGATTGCGTCCACGATCTCTTTCTCGAAATGCCGTTTCGCTCTCATACGCTTGCCTGCCAATTTTCCACGTCAAAGGTGGTTCGTGCAAGTGCACCTCGAAGTTAAGCCGTTTCACCTTGACTAGAACCATCCGCCGACGAATACTTTAAATTACGGAGGAGAGAGCCCGCCGGCCTGCACAATCGAGCCCGCAGCAAGACTCAACGCATTGAGATGTCCGCCATGAAGCGCCGCCATCATACCGGGAATCGTTTCGCCGTCGCGAGCTTCACAACGGTCTCACCTTTGCTGCTGCTCGGCGGCGCTCTCCTGAACGCGCCGCCCATCCAAGCGCAGGATACCTCGCCCGAAATCACCACCCAAAACAGCCAGCCCGGCTTTGCGTTGCGCGTGCAGCGTAATGAAGTGCTGGTGCGAGTAGTTGTGCGGGACGCCAAAGACCAGGCGGTAACCCAACTTCAGAAGGACGACTTCCAGATTTTCGACAACGGCAAACTTCAGGCGATCACTCATTTCTCCCTTGATATTTCCGGGGCGGCCGGTTCATTAACGGCGCCCTCAATCTCAAATGGCACTCCGCCCGAGCCCGGCGTGGAGTCCACGCCTGCCATCCGGCTGGCCCATCGATTTATGGCGCTTTTTTTTGATGACGTCCACATAGAATTCGCGGACCTGGTCCGCACGCGTGATGCCGCCGACCACTACCTGGCCACCCAAATGAAGCCCGGAGACCGGGTTGCCATTTTTACTTCTTCGGGCCAGAACCAGGTTGACTTCACCGACGACCGCGCCAAGCTTCACGATGCCTTGCTGACCCTGCAACCACGGCCGATGTCTACTGGTGTCTCCGAGTGCCCCGAGATTCTTCCTAATCAAGCCTTCAAGATCGCCGAGCAGCGAGACGATATCGCAATCCAGGTTGCCACGCAGGACGCAATCTACACGTGCTGCGGCGGTCCGGGAAATCCCTGCCCCCAGGCAGATCCTAACTACATTGATATGCAAGCCCGCCATTTGGTGGATGAAGTGGAATCTGAAACCCGGCATGCCTTGCAGGGGCTGGAACGCCTCTGCCGCCGCATGGCCGTCCTTCCAGGCCAGCGGAGCATTGTGGTGGTTTCACCCGGTTTCCTCCTGCTGACTCAGAATTACGGCCTCGCCCAGATTGTGGACCAGGCGTTGCGCCTGAATGTGGTGATCAGCACGCTCGATGCGCGCGGCCTGTACACCGATATCCTGGGCGGCGATGCCAGCGAAAGAGGTGCGGCGAGCAATTCGGCTCCCAGCACGGCGATCTACAAATCGCAATACAAGTCTGAGAACAAAAGCATGAACGGAGATGTGCTTACCGCATTGGCCTCCGATACCGGCGGCGTGGCTTTTCGCAACAGCAACGATTACGCAGGAGGGTTCGAGCGCGTTGGAGGGTTTGCGGATGCCAGCTATTTGCTGGCCTTCGCTCCCCAGGATTTGAAACCGGACGGGCGCATGCACACGCTGAAAGTCACCTTGGTCAGCAACCCCGGCCGGTACACCTTGCAGGCCCGCAAGAGTTATTTCGCTCCGAAAAAAAATGAAGACCCTGCGACTCTGGCCGCCGACCGGTTGGAGCAGTTGGTATTCTCTGAGGATGAATCGCAGGCCATCCCTTTGAATGTCCACACCCAGTTCTTCAAGACAGGCGTCGTCGCCAACCTTTCTATAATGGCCAGAATGGACATCAGCCATGTCCAGTTCCGCAAGGCCGAGAGTCGCGAACTAAACAAATTGACCTTGGTGACTGTCCTGTTTGACAGCGCCGGGAACTACGTGGACGGAAAGCGAACCGTGCTGGATCTGAAGCTGAAAGATGCAACCCTGGCCAAGCTTCGGGAAACGGGCATTAATATGAAAACAACTTTTTCCGTCAAGCCCGGCAGTTACCTGGTGCGTGAAGTCGTTCAGGATTCGGAAGGCGACCAGCTGTCGGCGTCCAGCAGCCAGGTGGAAATCCCTTAAAACAACCTTGCTTCAGGAGGCGGGCGCGGGCTGAATTTCCGCTTGACATTCGGAATCTGCCTGAGCAATATATCGCTATGCCACATATGGAATCGCAAGTGCTGGACCGCGAATTGAAAAAAGGCAGCGCCGAGCTGCTGATTCTTTCGCTGGTGGAAGCCCGGCCCCGGCACGGGTACGACATCAGCAAACTGATCGAGCAGCGCTCGCGCGGCACGTTGCGCTTCAACGTCGCCTCGCTTTACCCGCTGCTTTATCGCCTGGAAAATCGCGGATGGATTCAGGGCCGGTGGGTGGAAAAGGCTGGCCAGCGCCGGCGGCGCTATTACAGGCTGACGGCGAAAGGGCGCGAGATGCTGGCCTCGCAGCGGCGCGGCTGGCAGGTGTTTGTGGCCGCCATCAACCGCATCGCGAGAGTGGAACATGCTTGAAGAAGTCAGAAGTATGAAGTTAGAGGTATGAAGTCAGAATGATGAAGTAGCGCACAAGTAATTGCCGATTTTCGATTGAGGGTTGACGATTGGAAGAATGAGTTAGGGTTGGTCCGGTGGATTTGAATATGCCTGAGTGGAAAAATGAGATCCGCAAGAGGCTTGCGCCTCTGAAGCTCTCCCCCGCGCGCGAGGAGGAGATTGCCGAGGAACTGGCGCAGCACCTTGAGGACCGTTACCAGGATTTGTTAGTTAGGGGAAAATCGGAAACCAAGGCGCGCGACCTCGCACTTGGAGAATTGAGCAAGCAGGATCTTCTGGCGCGCCGCCTGCGACATGTGGAGCAAGAAGTAGCGCAAGAGCCCATCGTGCCGGGTGGAAGGGGCGGGAAAAATCTTTTCTCAAGCATCTGGCAGGACATCCGCCACGGCCTGCGGATGCTGGGGCGCAACCCCGGCTTTACGGCAGTGGTCGTCTTGTCTCTGGCGCTCGGCATCGGAGCCAACACGGCGATTTTCAGCCTCATCGACGCGGTGATGCTCAAGATGCTGCCGGTGGAACAGCCCGAGCACCTCGTGCTGCTGACTTGGGCTTCGCAGAGCCCACGCGGAACCGTGCCATGGTTCCTACACTCGCTGAGCGGTAACTCAGACCAGGACGACTCAGGGCGTTTCACCAGCACCGCCTTTTCATACGCGATCTTCGAAGACATTCGTCTCCAAAATCGAGTCTTCTCCAGTGTCCTCGCCATCGCGGACGCCGATCGGCTGAACGTGAGCGTAGGCGGGCAGGCGGGCATTGCCCATGGCCAGCTGGTTTCGGGCGACTATTTCTCCACGCTGGGAGTTCACGCCGCCATCGGACGAACCATCACGCCAACGGACGACACGGAGGGTGCAAGTCCGACAGCCATGATTAGCTACAGCTATTGGAATAGACGATTCGGCCGCGACCCACTCGCTGTGGGCAAAGCTATCGCCGTGAACGGGGTCCCCTTCACCCTGGTGGGTGTGACCGCACCCGAGTTCTATGGTGTTGAGCCGGGAACTTCTATTGATATCTGGATTCCCCTTCACACTCAACCAAAAATTGATCCTGGGTGGACGGCCTATGCAACTCCCGGCGAGGTCTCAAAGTTCACAGCGCGCGACGATTGGTGGGTTCTAATCATGGGGAGGCTTAAGCCGGGCGTAAGCGACCCACAGGCGCGCGCTGCACTGAACAGGGTGGTTCAATGGAGTGTGGCCGGCATCCAGCCCCCGCCACAGCACTCGCTGGATTTGGCTTCCGAACCGCCTCAGGTTGAATTGTCAGCCGCAAGCAAGGGGCTTGATTCCTTGCGCCGGGAGTTTTCCGAGCCGCTCTCTATCCTGATGGCAGTGGTAGGTCTTGTGCTCTTGATTGCCTGCGCTAATGTTGCCAACCTTTCGTTGGCACGGGCCACGTCGCGCCGAAAGGAAATCGCCTTGCGGCTCGCGCTTGGAGCGGGACGACAGCGGCTAATCCGCCAATTGCTGACAGAAAGCGTGATGCTCGCTTTCATGGGTGGCGCGCTCGGAGTTATCCTCGCTTACTGGGCCGGCGGCGTTCTCCTCTCTTTCATGTCGGGCGGCCGGAACCCGGTGATCCTCCAGCTATCCCCTGATCTGCGTGTGCTCGGTTTCACGGCGACCGTTTCCGTGCTCACGGGAATCCTGTTTGGATTGGCACCTGCTCTAAGCGGCACCCGCGTTGATCTAACCCCCGCCCTCAAGGAGGGTGGGACCAGGATCGGGGGAGCCGGCGGCCGAACACTGGGTTTGAGCAAGGAACTTGGTAAGGCGCTGGTGGTTGTCCAGGTGGCTTTGTCTCTCCTCTTATTAATCGGCGCTGGATTGTTTGTGCGCACCCTCACCAACTTGGAGAGTGAAAACATCGGGTTTGATCGCAGCAATCTTTTGCTCTTCAGCATTGACCCCACCCAGGATGGCTACAAAGGCGCGCGTCTGACAACCTTCTACGATGAACTGCGCCGGCGGATCGACGCCATTCCCGGCGTGCGCTCTGCAAGCCTGTCCCGCCATACCTTCATAAACGGCGGTGTCACTATAGATGGAATCTCCATTCAGGGATATACACCGAAAGCCGGCGAGTCAAACACCAACGCGTCGGTTAGCCTTCATGTGAATTCTGTAGGACCGGAATTCTTTGAGACCTTCGGAATTCCGCTTGTGCTGGGTCGCACGATCGGGGACAGGGATACCCCCGGCGCCCCCAAGGTCGCTGTGGCCAACAGCGCTTTCGCCCGCAAGTACCTGGAAAATGCGAGCCCGATCGGCCGGCGATTCGGCTTCGGGGATCAAAAGTCGAGCTCGGACATAGTCATTGTAGGAGTGGTCGGCGATGCGCGCTACGGTCAATTGCGTAATGAAGCGCCGCCAACAATCTACATTCCGTATGCACAAAACGTCCAGGAACTCGCTGATATGAACTTCGAGGTGCGCACCGTGGGCGATCCCTCCCAATGGATTGGCGCCATCCGTCAAACGGTCCAGGAACTCGACAGGAATCTGCCCCTGTTTGACGTCAAGACTCAAACAGAACAGATCGAGCAGGCGACATTCCAGGAACGTCTTTTCGCCAGGCTCTCGAGCTTCTTTGGACTGTTGGCGCTGACGCTGGCTTGCGTGGGACTTTACGGAATTATGTCCTATTCTGTCGCGCGGAGGACAAACGAAATCGGTATCCGCATGGCGCTAGGAGCCCAACGTAGACAGATTCTTAGGCTAATCCTGAGCAGCGCGCTGCGTTTGTTGGCAATCGGGATGGCGTTGGGATTGCTGGCCGCGTGGTGGGCGTCCCGGTTGGTCTCCGGGATGCTATACGGCCTCGCTCCCACCGATCCATCCACCATCGCCGCCGCAGTAGTGGTGCTGGCAACGGTCGCCCTTGCTGCCAGTTTCCTGCCTGCACGACGGGCGACCAAGGTCGATCCGATGGTGGCGCTGAGGTACGAGTAATTGCCGATTTTCGATTGACGATTGACGATTGGAAAATGAGATCGGTTTAAACAGTAGGGTGGAACATGCCGGGATGGAAACGGGAAATCCTGAAACGGCTGGCGGCTTTGAAGCTCTCGCCCGCGCGCGAGGAGGAGATTGCCGAGGAACTGGCGCAGCACCTCGAAGATCGTTATCGGGAGGTGCTGAGCGGCGGCGCTTCGGAAACAGAGGCGCGCCGCCAGTCGCTGGCAGAACTCAGCGAGGAAAAAATTCTGGCACAGGAACTCCGAAGGGTGGTGCACACCATGGCTCACGAGCCAATCATTCCAGGGACGAGGGAAAAGAAAAATATGCTGGCAGACCTTGGGCGAGATCTGCGCTACGGCCTGCGGACCCTCGCCAGGAGCCCGGGATTTACCTTAGTAGCTGCCCTCTCGCTAGCGCTGGGGGTGGGCGCGAACAGCACGATCTTTAGCGTGATCAATACTGTGCTCTATCGCCCGCTGCCCTTTGAGCACCCGGAGCGGCTGATGGTGATCTGGGCCACGGACCCAACGCATCCGGATGAGAAACTGCAACCACCCATAGCGGAGTCGGTGGACTGGAAAAAACAGAATCATGTGTTCGAGGACATCGCCTTGACCAGTTTCACGGAGGGAGAAACTGCGTCCGGCCTCGGCGAACCCGAGCCGATTCAAGTACAGAACGTTACTCCAAATTTTTTCAACTTGCTGGGTGTGAGGCCGGCGCGGGGACGGATTTTTCTTGCCGAAGAAATGCAGGACCAGTCCCTGGCCGTTGTCATCAGTGATCCATTTTGGAAAAGTCACTTCAACAGCGACCCGAAGGCGCTTGGAAAGACTTTCAGGATTGGGGGCGTCGTCTCGACTGTTGTCGGGGTAATGCCACCCGGGTTTGCCCCGTTCCGCGGAGGCAGGATCGACCTGTGGATGCCCATCAATCCTGAGAGCGCCCGGTACTCTGAACGAATCGATCATTGGTTGATACCCGTGGCGCGGCTCAAGGCTGGCGTCACTCGCGAGCAGGCGCAAACCGAAATGGATGTTATCGCGCGCCGGCTGGAGCAAGCCTATCCGGAAACTAATAAGGGAGTGGGCAAGCAAATCGCTCCCTTGCATGAGGTGCTCTTCGGGTGGGCCGGACGCACACTCTACCCTCTTCTTGGAGCAGTAGGATTTGTTCTTCTTGTCGCCTGCACCAATGTGGCCAATCTGTTTCTGGCGCGGACACAGACACGGCGAAAAGAATTCGCTGTGCGCGCGGCACTCGGCGCGGCGCGCAACCGGCTCATCCGGCAGTTGCTTATCGAAAGTGGACTGCTTGCCCTCCTGGGAGCCTCTTTCGGAATCCTTTTGGCGGTTTTCGGGATTAGACTTTTCCGCCTGATGGCGCAGGGCTTTCCGAATGCTGAGGCCATCAGCATCGACGGCCGCGTACTACTCTTTACGCTGGGGATTGCACTCCTGACGGGACTGCTCTTCGGTTTGGCGCCTGCAATTCAGGCATCGAGGCCGGATTTGATCGTTTCACTTAAGGAAGGCGACCGCAGGACAACCGCCGGGTCGCGAGGACTTACTCGCAAGCTACTGGTGATTTCGGAGGTGGCTCTGGCGCTCGTATTGCTTGTGGGCGCGGGCCTGATGATCAATACAATGCTTCGTCTTCAACAAGTCAACCCCGGCTTCGACGCCACCAATGTTTTGACGATGCGAATCCAGTTGCCTGAAGGGGGAAAGTATCTGGAAAGAGTCCCCGGCGGGGACATGGAAAAGGCATTGCCAACCACGACAAACTTTTACAGGCAGCTCCTTGAAAAAACTGCGGCGTTGCCTGAAGTGGAATCGGTCGGAACGGTCGGCTTTATCATGGGTTCGTACGGCCGCTCGTTCTCGATTCTGAGGCAGCCCGCACCGTCTTCTGACCAGAGGCCTGAAACCAGTTACACCGAAGCAAGCCCGGGCTTCTTCCACACCTTGCCAGTTCCGCTCAAGAAGGGTCGCTACCTCGACGAACACGACACCGAGACAACGCCGTGGGTTGCAGTCGTCAATGAAACATTCGCGCGGCGCTATTTTCCCAAGCAGGATCCCATTGGCCAGCAGATATTGATGAGGTACGAACCTTACCACCTCGATGAAGAGCGGCCGCGACAGATTGTCGGCATCATCGGCGACGTGAAAAGCGACGGCTTGGGACGACCAACGCCGCCCTTTGTCTACGCCTCCTACCTTCAGCAGCCCGCCGTGTTTCCAGGCGGCACCGTGATGGCTCACTTGAATCAAAACCTGGTGATACGAGTGGCGGGTGGCCTGCATGCCCGCGACGCCGGCTTGACGGCAGCCGTAAAGAAAGTGGTCGCGGACCTGGATCCCGATCAGCCCGTCACCGACGTCATGAGCATGGACCAACTTCTCTCGGAATCGATCACCGATCCGAAGATATACATGCAGTTGTTCGGAATTTTTGCCGGGATGGCGCTCGCTTTGGCGGCGGTGGGAATTTACGGCGTGATGGCCTACTTTGTGACCGAGCGTACTCACGAGATCGGAGTTCGGGTTGCCTTGGGCGCGCAGCGTGCCCAGGTGCTTGCGATGGTGGTTCAAGAGGGGTTGAAGCTAACCCTGATTGGCGTCGCGGCAGGGGTCGCGATGGCCTTCGGGCTCACGCGGCTGATCGCATCGTTCCTTTTCGGCGTAAAGCCCACCGATCCTGTCACATTCGCGGCAGTGAGTTTGGTACTTACCTGCGTTGCTCTGCTCGCATGCTACCTTCCCGCGCACCGCGCGACCAAAGTCGATCCCATGGTCGCGTTGAGGTACGAGTGAATCAGTGACAAGTGACGAGTGATAAGCAAGTCCATGAATCGCGAATGAGCAAGGAGGACACTTGGTGACTCCATGGAGGCATGAGATTCCAAAATCATCCCATTTTCGCCGGTGGATTTCCGCTGCAACACTTAGAGAGCTAGGGGAACGATCCTTGAACTTCGGATTCTGGCGTCGCGTGTGAGGAGGGGAATTCTCTCCACGATGCTGGTGGCGGCAATGATTTCGTCCGCCGGGTCAGAAGAGAAGTCGAGTTGCGTGCTCTTCCGTGCAATCTCCAGGGAAATGGGAAAAACGGTGAGGGCGCGCAGCCAGGCACGGAATTCCGGCCCGCCCAAATCCATGGTTATACGATTTCTTTGCACGAGCATGGCAAGCTCCCAAAGCACGATGTCGGAAATGGCGAGAGGCTCGTTGACTGCGCAGTGGAGCTCCTCTGCAGTGACGTCGCCTGTGAACAAAGCCACCAGGATGTGGGTATCAAGATTGAGCATGCCACTTCCGGCCCGTGGAAAAAATGTTCCCTCTCACCACGACCTTGCCTTTCATTGACCCAATCAGTTTCGAGTTGTCCACGGTGCGTAAGGGTGTGACCTTGGCTACCGGATGACCCTTCTTGGTGATGACGATGCCTTGGGAGCCTAGCTCGTCCAAAATTTTCAGACACTTGGCCTTGAACTCAGTGGCTGTAATCACTTTTTCCAGAGTTTTCATGGGAATATTCTAGCAGATGACCAGTCACATGACCAGAGGTTAATGGATGAAGAAAAAGTCTGGCGCCCGATCAGGTGGCGGAGTTATTCCCCTCGGACCCGGTAACCGGCCTGCTTGATGTCTTTGCGGAAGTCGGTGGAATGGATTTCAATCAGCCGGCACATTTCGTACAGGCGCGATCGCAAAGTGACACCAAATTGATTGAGGGTCTTTTCGACGTCGGGTACGCGCTCGCCTGAGGGCATGCGGACCTCTTCCCGGTCGCCTTTACCAGACCGCCGGGAATTGCGCTCCGTTAATTCACCAAAAGGAAGGGTGGTGGTGATCAGAGTTACTTTCTTCTGGTTATAGCGCGAGTTGATGATGTGCGACAAAGTTTCCTTCACCCAGTCGGTGGGGTTAGCCGAAGCCATTTCATCCAGGAGCAAGACTTCCACATCCAGCAGCGGTTGGACCACGCGGTATTCTGTGCTTTGAGAAACCGGATTGTAACTATCCTGGATTTTCTTCAGGAGCTCGCGGAAATCGAAAAACATGCACTCGATGCCCTTGCGCAGAATGAGTTCCCGCACCACGGCCACGGCCAGATGCGTTTTGCCCACGCCGGTGGGGCCGACGAAGAGCAATCCGAAGTCCACGGGATATTCCTGCACAAACCCTTCCGCCGTCACTTTGGCGGCCCGCAAATTGGGGCTGGCCAGTCCGGTGTCCTTGTCCTTTCTGACGTTAAAATTCTCAAACGCGCAGTGCTCGTAGCGTCGGGGGATGCGGGCGAAGTCCAGCAGCCTGTCCGCGCGCTCCGCCTCGCGGCAATCGCAGCGGGCCACACGGCGCACGCCACCCGCTTCAACCGGCTTCCACCCGGTGCCCCCGCACTCGGGACAATCTGCTTTGGGCATGGAGAAACTCCGCGCAAGATTCTAGCAGGAAAATGAGAGGGGATGAGTTGAGAAAAGCGAGGAAGCGCATAACAACGGTTAGCGCTCCTATGATTGTGGGCATTTCCTTTGGTGACGAACCCACAATCCATTCCAAAGCCTGGATCGGAATCCCAGGCTACTCGAGCAGAGCCCTGAAGCCCGCTTGCTCGAAGTGATGGTCGCCGGTGAGGGCTTGAGTGATGCCCTGTTGTCGCATTACGACGAAGGAAATGCAGTCGGTCAGCGACCAACCTTTGTCCGGACGTTCGGCGTAGAGCTCCACCCCTTGTTCAAAAAGGGTTAGAGTTGGCGGGATGATTGTACAAGCCGGATCACCGCGAAGGGTTGCCAGCAAGCGTGGGAAGCTTTCTCGCATGCCAGGTACAGCCAAGGCATCAGCCACTTCGGTGAGAACCCAGGTTGTGGTAAGAAGGAGATCGGAAGAGGTCTGCGAAAGGCTCAACGCTCGCGCGTGGGCGATATCACCCAAATGCAACAAGGCGAGGAAATAGAACGTGTCGGCGAAAACAGGCTTCACTTCTTATGTTTCCCATGAATGTAATGGTCGTGATTCTGCGCCAAGTCGGGAGGCCCCCCGCGGACTGTCCCGATGACATCCTTGAGTCGTTCAGCCAGCGTTTTCGGAGCCACCGGTTCCACGCGGACTTCCGTCCCCTCCGGCAGATTGGCATCCGCCGGCAAAACCACGGTACCCTTCGAAACTTTCCCCCAATAACTCACGGCCATCTCCAAGAATCTGCCACTGCGCTTTCCTTAGGATATCACAGCCCAACTAAACCTGACGCAATCAATAGAAGAACACAGGTGCTTGACTTTTCGCTGGGTTAGACCACTCGTAAGGAAAAAAAGTTGAGAGTTAGAAATTAAGAGCCTTGAACTTTCGACTTTTAACTCTCAACTTTCAATTTCTTTATTTTTTCACCGGCCGAATCATGCGCGTGGGGGCAATACGGGCGAGGGCGTTTTTGGCGCGGTCGTCTCCGGTGCGGTTCAACAATTCCCGGTTGACGAATTCGACGAAGGCCTGCATCTCGCGGTGCATGTCGTCCATGCGCTGGCGCATGTTGAGGATCACTTCGATGCCGGCGAGGTTCACGCCCAGGTCGCGCGTGAGGCTTAAAATGGCTTCCAGGCGTTCGAGATCTTCCTGCGTATAAAGACGGGTGTTGCCCTCACTGCGCGAGGGCGTCAGCAGCCCTTCGCGCTCGTAGAGCCGGAGCGTTTGCGGGTGGAGGTGATACATTTCCGCCACGGCGCTGATCATGTAGCCGGCACGGGCTCCTTTTTTCTTGCCTTTAGCCGCCATAGCGATCTTCCTGGTTCGAGAAATTGCCGCAACCAATTCGAAATGATGAACGATGAATGATGAACTTTAATTAAATTAAAAGCGTCTTAAGTTCATCATTCATTGTTCATCATTCATCGTTTCTTACTTCGCCGCCCCTTTTTCGTTCAACTCCCGCCGCGGATCGTCGGGATTCAGCTGCGCGAGCTCCCGCAATATTTCCTTGGTCCGTTCGTCGTGAACTTGCGGCACCGCAACCTGGACCTCCACAAACTCGTCTCCGCGAGCGCCGGCAACGCGCAAAGAAGGCGCTCCTTTTCCGCGCAGGCGCAGCTTTTGTCCGCTTTGCGTGCCGGGAGGAATCTTGATGGTGCTGGGGCCGTCGATGGTGGGCACCTCTACTTTGGCGCCCAGGGACGCCTCGGAGAAGGTGACGGGGACCTTCACATAAAAGTTGTCGCCCTTGCGCTCGAATACCGGGTGAGCCTCAACGTCGGTCACAATGAAGAGATCGCCCGCCGGGCCGCCGTTAAATCCCGCGTTGCCTTTGCCGGGCACGCGCACGCGCGAGCCGGTATCGACCCCGGCGGGGATGCGCACGTCAAATGTTTCCGGCTTGCGAGTCACGCCCGATCCGCCGCAGGTGGGGCAGCGCGGCTTGGTGCGGCCCGTCCCATGACAGGTGGGGCAGGTGCCGGAGAATCGCATGCTGCCCACTTGTTGAGTGGTTTTTCCGCTGCCCCCGCAGGTGGGGCAAGTGGTGGGCTTGCCACCCGCCGTGCCCGATCCCTTGCAGGTTGCGCAAGTCTCATTGCGGTTCGCGGTGAAGCGGACTTGCGTGCCCCGGATGGCATCCCAGAATCCCAGGTGCATGCGGTGTTCGATGTCGCCGCCGCGTTCCGGACCTTCGCGCTCCGGCTCGGCCTGCCCGCCGCGCGAAAAAATGTTGGAGAAAATATCCCGAAAGGAGCTGCCGCCTCCGCGCTTTTCTCCCTCGCCCCCTGGGTCGGTGAAATCAAACCCCGAGAAATCGAATCCCTGCGCCTCCGATCCACTGGGAGGCGGGGGGCCATAGCCGGTGGCCGGACCGTATCCGCCGGGAGGCATGTTGTCCGAATAAAATCCGTACTGGTCGTAAATCTTGCGCTTTTTTTCGTCGCTTAGAATTTCGTAAGCTTCGGAAAGTTCTTTGAACTTTTCTTCCGCTGATTTGTTTCCGGGATTGACATCGGGATGGAACTTGCGCGCCAGCCTGCGGTAAGCCTTGCGGATTTGGTCCGGCTTGGCGTTGCGATCAACGCCGAGCAGAGCGTAATAGTCTTTTTGGGTGCCGACGGCCATGGTTTAAAGGTTAAAGGATAAAAAGAGAATTATGAAGTATGAAGCATGAAGTATGAAACGGTAGATTTTCGAGTTTGACTCTAATGGTCAAACTTTTCCGGTCTTCAGAATTCATACTTCATACTTTCTTCCCCTCAATTTCTACTCAACTGCGCTATCGCGCCCAAGTGATCCGGACAATGCGTCCCCAGCCAGGCCTCGAGGTGCTTGCGAATATCTTTGGCGACGGGAGATTCCGTTATGGGGCCGTCCAATTGGATCTCCTGCACATACTTCCAGTGACATAAAGGGCACTCAACTCCAACTTGCGCACGATGCAAAACGTATTCCGGTTCATTTGGACGTATGGGCACCATGGGATCCTCCTGATCTGAAGCTCACCCGCCGTTTGGAGGCCACGATTCGGACGTGGCCTCCAAAACTGGGCTTACTTCAACCTTCATCCTTCACCCTTTCTTTTTTTCGTCATCCACCACTTCAGCGTCGATCACTTCGCCTTCGCCTTTGGCCTTCCCTTCTGAGGCGCCGGCCGCTTGACCTTCCGGTCCCGCGCCACTGCCCGGGGCCGCTTGCGCGTTCGGTCCCGGCGCGGCCTGCTTGTACATCGCTTCAGCGAGCTTGTGCGAAGCCTGCGTGAGCTTTTCCACTGCCGCCGTAATTTGCGACGTGTCGTTTCCCTGAATGGCTTTCTTGGCCTCTTCGAGTGCCGCTTCAATATTCTTGGCATCCGCGTCGCCAATTTTGTCGCGATGCTCTTTCAGGAGTTTCTCCGTCGAGTAGACCATGGCGTCGGCGCGGTTCTTCACTTCCACCGCTTCCTTGGCTTGCCGGTCTTCCTCAGCGTGGAGCTCGCCTTCCTTGGCCATCCGGTCAATTTCCTCTTTGGACAGCCCGCTCGAGGACGTGATGGTGATGGTCTGCTCCTTGCCTGTCCCTTTGTCGGTCGCTTTGACGTTCAGGATGCCGTTGGCATCAATGTCAAACGTCACCTCGATTTGGGGAATGCCCCGAGGAGCGGTGGGGATGCCGATCAAATGGAATTTGCCCAGGGTTCGATTGTCCTTGGCCATCGGCCGCTCGCCTTGCATCACGTGGATCTCCACCGAAGTCTGGTTGTCCGCCGCGGTGGAAAATATCTCGCTCTTCTTGGTCGGGATCGTGGTGTTGCGATTGATCAGCGGCGTCATTACGCCTCCGTAAGTCTCCACGCCCAGAGTCAGGGGAGTGACGTCGAGCAGCAACAGGTCCTTCACTTCGCCGCCCAGAACGCCGGCCTGCACGGCCGCGCCGATGGCCACCACTTCGTCGGGATTCACGCCCTTGTGCGGTTCCTTACCCTTGAATAGGTCTTTCACGATTTGTTGGACCCTGGGGATGCGCGTGGAGCCGCCCACCAGAACCACTTCATCAATTTTTTCCGGGCCCACGCCGGCGTCCTGCAAAGCCTGCTTCACCGGTCCAACCGAGCGCTGGAAGATGTCCTCGCACAATTGCTCGAAACGCGCCCTCGTCAACTTCATCGCCAAATGTTTGGGGCCGGAAGCGTCCGCGGTCACGAAAGGCAGATTGATTTCGCTTTCGAGGACGGTCGATAGTTCCATCTTCGCCTTCTCCGCCGCTTCCTTCAGCCGCTGTAATGCCATGCGGTCTTTGGAAAGATCAATGCCCTGGTCTTTCTTGAATTCATCCACAATCCAATCCATCACCCGCTTGTCAATGTCATCGCCGCCCAGGTGGGTGTCGCCGTTGGTCGACTTCACTTCCACCACGCCCTCGCCCACTTCAAGGATGGAAATGTCAAACGTGCCGCCGCCAAAGTCGTAGACCGCAATGGTCTCGTCTTTCTTCTTGTCCAGCCCGTATGCAAGGGCCGCCGCGGTGGGTTCGTTCACAATGCGCAGCACTTCCAGGCCCGCAATCTTACCCGCGTCCTTGGTGGCTTGGCGCTGGCTGTCATTGAAATAAGCCGGAACGGTGATGACGGCCTGGGTGACTTTCTCGCCCAAATATTGCTCCGCAGCATCCTTCATTTTTTGCAGAATCATGGCGGAAATTTCCGGGGGTGAGTATTCCTTGCCCAGAGCCGACACGCGAACTTCCGCGCCCGCCGCCACCACTTTATAGGGCACCGTCTTCATTTCGTTTTGAACTTCGTTGAAGCGGCGGCCCATGAACCGCTTGATCGAATAAACTGTGTTTTCCGGATTAGTGATCGCCTGTCTCTTCGCGACCTGACCCACCAGCCGCTCGCCGGATTTGGTAAAAGCAACCACAGACGGAGTCGTCCGACCACCTTCTGGATTGGGGATCACCGTTGGCTCCCCACCTTCCATTACCGCCACCACCGAATTGGTGGTTCCGAGATCGATTCCTATAATCTTTGCCATTGTCCTGCTCCCTCCTTAAGTTATTATAGCCAGCCCGTCCATCGTACTTTGTTTCTTTGCCCGCATAAGCTTAGATGCATCTACTTAGTCGACGGTTATAATAATTCTTGAGTCTATTATTGTCAAGCTTTGCCGCTATCGCATTGAAATCAAAGTAAGACCACAAGTGCCTCCTCAAGGCTTTCTTAATAATCCTTACAAACGGTGAATTAATTTTGTTGGACGATAAGGTGTATTCAGGCAGCTCCAAGATTCAGGTTTGGCACTCGCGAAGACAGGATTCGCAATCCATGTTACAATTTTGACAGGAATTTACATATGAGTCATGGAGCAAGTCTAATGTCAGAGGTTAAATTGCGTGTCACTGAGAACGGCAGGGTCGTCCTTCCGGCAGCGTTTCGCAAGGCTCTTGACATTCATCCCGGCGATCAAGTGGTGGCGCGCTTGGAAGGGGACGAAGTGCGTATCACCACGCTGAGACGGCGCCTCGAGCGAATCCAGCGCCATGTGCGTCAGTACGTCAAGCCAGGGACGTCACTCGCCGATGAGCTGATTGCGGATCGCCGTGAGGCTGCACGGCATGAATAAGATCGTGTTGGATGCTTCGGCGCTATTGGCAGTGCTCAATCAGGAGCCTGGATGGGAGAGTCTATCACCCGAAATTCTCCTCCGAGCGATTCTGAGCACGGTGAATCTCGCCGAGGTCCACACCAAGCTGGTCCGCCGTGGCGTCCCGGCCGAGGAAGCTTGGGAAGATGCCACCAGCCTGATCGCGGAATCCGTCCCTTTTACCCAAGAACATGCCAGGATTGCTGGAGGACTGGTGGCACAGACTCAATCCCTCGGGCTCTCGCTCGGAGACCGGGCATGCCTGGCACTTGCGCTCGACACGAAGTCCCCTGTCTACACCACCGACCGTTCTTGGAAGAATCTAAAAGTAGGGGTACGCATCCATGTACTTCGCTGAAAAGAGTCGGACGCACAATTGCATCATCCCATCTTGGCTGGAGGTCCAGCAGAATCATGTCACCCAAGAAGTCAAATAAGTACACAATTGACCACGCCAAGTCCGGAGTGGATAGGTCGTTCCCGAGCATTGAAACGTGGCCCAACCAGTATCGAGGCTACGAAATCACTATCACCATTCCGGAGTACACTTCCATCTGTCCGCGCACCGGCCTGCCGGACTTCGGGACTATTACCATTCACTACTTGCCCGCCAAAACGTGTCTTGAATTGAAATCGCTGAAGTACTACATCCTGGCTTACCGCAACCTGGGGATTTTTTATGAGAACGCGGTGAATCACATTCTGGACGACGTGGCCCAGGCGTGCCGGCCCAAATGGGCCATAGTCCGTGGCGTTTTTACAACCCGCGGCGGCATGCATACGAGCATCGAGGCACGATACCCGCGCAAGGGCTGAAGCACGGCCCTGAAAATATCCTTCCCAAGCTAAAATCTCGCGCCAAGCCGCAAACGACACGCAACCTGTCAATCACTCGCGAGCTTTGCGCCTTCGCGACTTTGCGTGAGCATGTGGTGCTCGGCGAAGTGCTAAGATGTGGCCTTGCGAGCCATGGGCAAACAACAATCAAACGACCGCGTGAGCTGGGTCCCCTTCGGCCTGGGGTTCACCAAGCCGCACCACTTTTTGGAGATGGTGCGCGTGGTCTGGGAAAACCGAGGCAACTTGCCTTACGCGTTGCGGATTCTCCGCCACGGAGTTTGCGACGGATGCTCGCTCGGTCCATACGGCTTGCGCGACAACACCATGCCGGGCGTCCACCTTTGCATGACCCGCCTGAAATTGCTGCGGTTGAACACCATGCGAGCGCTCGACCACGCGCATCTGGGCGACGTGCAATCGCTCCGTATCTTGTCGAATCGCGACCTGCGTAACCTCGGCCGCCTGGCATATCCCATGGTTCGCCGGCGCGGCGAGCAGGGTTTTCGCCGGGTGAGCTGGGATGAAGCACTGGAATGTGTAGCCGGTTACCTGCGCCAGTGCCCTCCGGAGCGGTTTGCCCTCTTCAACACTTCGCGCGGTCTCACCAACGAGTCTTACTATGTGGCGCAAAAAGTTGTCCGGCTGCTGGGCACCAACAATGTGGATAACGCCGCGCGCCTCTGCCACGCCGCCTCCACCACGGCGCTCAAACAGACCATCGGCGTGGGAGCGTCCACCTGTTCCTATTCTGATTGGATTGGCAGCGATTTGATTGTGCTGCTCGGAACCAACCTGGCCAACAATCAGCCGGTGGCTACAAAATATCTGTATTACGCCAAACAAAAGGGAACGAGGATCGTGGTGGTGAATCCATTCCGCGAGCCGGGTCTGGAGAATTATTGGATACCCAGCGTCACCCGCAGCGCGCTTTTCGGCACACGCCTGATGGACGATTTCTATCAGGTTCGCGTGGGCGGCGACGTGGCCTTCCTGAACGGCGTGTTGAAAACGCTGATTGAGCGCGAATGGCTGGACCGCGATTTTATCCGTGACCATACCCGCGGCTTTGATGCGGCCGCATCAGCAGTGGCCGGCCAGACCTGGGAGGAGTTGGAACGCGCGTCGGGACTCGGGCGCGATAGCATGCTGCGCTTTGCCGAGATGTATTCCAAAGCGCGTACCGCGGTTTTTGTTTGGAGCATGGGACTCACCCAACACCGCTTCGGCGTCCAGAATGTGAAAGCGCTGGTAAATGTCGGCCTGGCGCGCGGGATGCTCGGCCGCGAAAAATGCGGGCTGGTTCCCATCCGCGGACATAGCGGCGTGCAAGGCGCGGCGGAATCGGGAAGTGTTCCCGGCGCTTTTCCCGGAGATTTTCCGGTGAACGAAGAGAATGCGCAAAAGTTTGGCGAGTTGTGGGGGCATCCGCTTTCTGCGAAGCCGGGCCTGACCGCCTCGGAGATGGTGGACGCGGCCTCCCGCGGTCGCTTGGACGTTTTTTACCTGGAGGGCGGAAGTTTTATCGAGACCCTGCCCGACCCTGATTATGCCGGTCACAGTTTGGAGCGGGTCAAGTGCCGCGTCCATCAGGATATCGTCCTTAATCACTCCATGCTGCTCGACCCCGGCGAAGTGGTGGTGCTGCTGCCCGGCCAAACGCGCTACGAGCAGGCGGGAGGTGGCACCATCACCAACACCGAGCGGCGCATCCGCTATTCGCCGGAAATTCCCGGGCCCCGAATCGGCGAGGCCAAACCCGAATGGCAAATCCCAATGCTGGTAGCGGAAAAAGTGTTGGGCCCGGAAAAACGCCACTTGATCCATTTCGACAATCCTCAGCAGATTCGTGATGAGATGGAGCGCGTGATGCCCATGTATCGCGGCATCGGACAGTTGAACAAAGAGGGTGACGCAATTCAATACGGCGGACCGCACCTGTGCGCGGGCGGTGTGTGTCCCACTCCGGAGGGGCGCGCCGCGTTTACCGCCCTCGAAATTCCATCTTCGATGGCGGCCCCGCCATCCCTTGCGGGCGATGAAGCTCGCGAGAGTTTTCTTCTCACTACGCGCCGCGGCCAGCAATTCAATTCGATGATCATGGGGAAAAGGGACTTGCTCACCGGCGCCGCCCGCGACAATATTCTTGTTTCGCCACACGACGCCGGCCGCCTCGGGATTCACGATGGCGAGAGGGTTCGTGTGCGGTCCGAGATGGGCGAGTATAGTGGCGTGTGCCGCTTCGCCGATGTGGCGCCGGGAACCCTCCAGGCCTATTGGCCGGAGGTAAATGTGTTGGTTCCGCGCACGCTCGATCCGGCGAGCAAGGAGCCCGACTATAACGTTCGAGTGTTCATTGAGGTGGAAAACTCTTTATGAAACTTTGCACTTGTTTGCTGGGGATGATCATTCTTGCCGCGAATTCCGCGCCCGCTCAAAAAGCGCGAAGCCGATCCGCAGGCGGCATCGACCAGGACTACGTTCTGGCTCTCACCACCGCTGACCAGTTCATGTTCGCCTGGGCCACTCGCAATCAAGACAATGGCATGGCCTTGCTTTCGCCCCGATTGAAAAATAAATTCCCGGAGGATTATTTCCGCTATTACCTCTCAGGGCTTGAGAACCCGCATCACCAGGCATATGAAATCGGGCGAGGCAAGCGGCTGCCCTCGGGCGCGTTTTCTTTTCCGGTGGCGATGTACATGCACTATTCGGGGCAGAAAGAATCGGTTGCAGTCCCCAAACCGTTGACGATTGTGGTGATTCAGTCCGGGCCGGAAAGTTGGTTGGTGGACGAGTTGCCGGGATTCGTCGAGCCCGAGGCAAAAAATCCGTAGATGAAAGTAGGGATCCCTTACCGGGGGTTTCTAATACTTAATATGACGGCCAGTACTGGTTCCGCACAAGCTGGGTTAGGGGCAGAATCGCCCCGCCTTTCATTGCAACCTCACGAACTCTTCGATTGACAACTCCGCGTCCCGCAGAATCTTTTTGAGCAGGCCGCGTCCGACCACTTTATGGTTGGGAACGGTAATTGAACTCTTCCCAACGCAAGTGAGGCGAATATGGCTTCCGCGTTGGCGCACGGCGCTGTATCCCACTTTGGCCAGCGCTTAGACCGCGGATTTGCCGGAAAGAACGGGTAAGCGAGTCACAAGTTACAGAGTGATGGTGTGCAGGCTGATTTCTTTGGGGTGGTACGATCTCAAGATCTCACGATTGTTCTTCTCTTCGGCGATCAGCGCAATGACCTCTCGAATGTTGCGCAATGCTTCGTCCACGGTCTTCCCCTGGCTGTAGCAACCTTCAAAGAGCGGGCACTCCACCACATAGAACCCGTCCTCGTCCTTTTCAACGATCACGGGGACCTGTGTTTCCAGAGCCTTTGATGGACGCTCCGTCGAGTTTCGCATGGTTCAATCGTAGGTTATTCAACCACAAAAATCAACACGAAGCGACGGTACATGAAGCGACGGTACAATTTTACTAACCAATCCAGCATCCGCTATCTTAGGCAAAATTGAGATGCAGGGAGATTCCCAGGTTCAGAGGGCTTCTGCGTATGGACTTTTCTCCGGTGGAAACTGGAATGCAGTTTTTTTGAAGGTCGCGCGTGCTACACTTTCATCGAGGATAATCTGTGAATGAGCCTGCATGAGTACAAAACTATTGTTTATAGCCAGGAAGATGGTTCGTGGGTTGCCGAGATTCCCGCTGTTCCCGGGTGCTATGCCCTGATGGACACGCGGGAAAAGGCGCTCGAAGAACTCTCGCACGTGTTTGTAATGGTCGCCCAAGAATATCGGGAAAAGAACCATCCCTTGCCCGCCGACACGACAGAAATCATTCATGCTTAGCGCAACTGCCCGCGAATTCCAGCGCGCCGCCCGCCAGATGATATACTTTTCAATAGTTCTAACGGGCGAACGACAATGAAATCCCTGGAAGATTATCTTGAACTGGCGGCGCAGAATCACGGACATATGTGTCCGGGCCAGGTGCTCGGGGTGCGCATGGCGATGCTGGGCCTGAAGGAATTGGGGATTGATGACCCGGTTGCGCATCGCAGGCGGCTAATCACCTACGTGGAGATCGACCGCTGCGCCACCGATGCCGTCAGCCTGGTAACGGGTTGCAGATTGGGTCGGCGCTCGCTGAAGTTTTTCGATTTTGGCAAAGTGGCGGCTACCTTTGTGGACCTTGAAACCAGGCGCGCCGTGCGCGTGGTGGCCCGCGACGAGTCGCGCGCCAAAGCCAAGGCCATGTTTCCGGAACTTTCGGACCCGCACAAACAACAACTTCAAGCTTATAAAGTTATGGACGACTCGGCGCTGTTTGAGATTCACCCTGTGCAGGTCGACTTGAAAGAGGAAGACTTGCCCGGCGGGCCCCGCTCTCGTCTGGCGTGCGAACAATGCGGCGAAGGAATCAACAACGGCCGCGAGCGGAATGTTGCCGGCCGAATTCTGTGCCGGCACTGCGCCGGCGAGGGCTATTACCGAGAAATTGACAGTTGACGATTGTTGATTTTCGATTGACCGCGTCGAACAGTGGCCGCGTTTTTCAATCGGCAATCAGCAATCGAAAATCGGCAATTAAAAGAATGTCCGACTTTCCCGACATCATCCAAGGCGCAAAGCCCGGCCAACTGATTCACCGGCCCATTCTTTTTCCCATTGCCACATACGTGATTTTGGGCCTGAATTTCATCGCATTTGTGGTGATGGTATTCATCGACGCTTCTTCCCTTCCTAATCTCCGCGACATAATTTCGCGCACGTTGACCGGCATGTCCATGGATCCTGAACTGCTTCTGCGCTTGGGAGCTTCCTTCGGTCCCTACACGCGCCGGGGCGAATATTGGCGGCTGGTAATGCCGATGTTTCTTCACATCGGCCTGCTCCATTTGGCGATCAACAATTATTCACTCTATATTCTTGGCCGGCTCCTCGAGCCCATCTACGGATACGGCCGCTTCGCATTTCTCTACGTGGCTACGGGGATTGGGAGCGCTTATTTGTCCATGAGCATGTCGAACAATGTTTCGGCCGGAGCCTCGGGCGCGATTTTCGGCATTGCGGGTGTCATGCTGGTGGCGGGCTACCTGCATCGGGGATCGATTCCGAGGCAATGGGGACGAGCTTTTGGCAAAGGAATGCTTCCCGTCATCGTGCTGAACCTCGCCCTGGGAGGCGCGCTGCACCAGTGGGTGGACAATTGGGCGCACCTGGGGGGATTGGTGAGCGGAGTTTTGTTGGCCTTGGTCATTCCGCCGCCCAAGCGCGAATATGTCCCCGGCCAGCCGATGGAAGAGCCATCCCAGGCGATGGCGGCCATCCCGATCGTTGTGGTGGCCGTGGCCATGGTAGCGACGGGCCTGAACTATCGGACGAATACTGTGTTGACACGTTTGCTCCATGATGGTGAGGTCTTTCACGCCTTAAAACGCGACGATTGGGCATTGCAACGTTTTCAGGCCGCCGCCGCCCGAGGTCCGCGTGACGAGCGCCCTCACGAAATGCTGGGCGCTTTGTATCTGGGGGAAAAGAAATGGCAGGACGCCATCCGCGAATTCGAACTGGCAGACCGTTTGGGGTCGCAGACGCTCACGCCCCAATTTGGATTGGCGCAGGCCTACATGGAGATGGGCAATTCGGCCAAGGGGCAGGAGTATCTTGAGGAAGTCGAGAAAGATTATCCCCAAACTGCCCAAGGTCAGTACGAGGTGGCCGGCATTTATTCGCAACACAATTTCTATGCCCAGGCCATCTCACACTTCCAAACAGCTTTGCGGCTGGACCCCAACATGGCGCTGGCCCAAAATGACCTGGCCTGGCTCTATGCCACCAGCGAAGATCCGAAATACCGCGATCCCAAGGCGGCTCTCGAACACGCCCGCCGCGCCGTGGACTTGACTCATTGGACTCAACCCAACATTATTGACACCCTGGCGGAGGCCCAATACGCCAACCAAAATTACGCGGAAGCTGTGAAAACACAGACCAGAGCGCTCGCCCTCGATCCGCGCAACCAGATTTTTGCCGAACATATGGCACGTTACGTTAAAGCAGCAAACTCACAAGCGGAAAAGAAGCGCACGCCTTAGCAATGCAACATTAAGAATTGATGGATTGAAGAGTTGGAACGAACGCCCGCCCGGGAAGTATCGTTGACCTTCATTTTTAATTTTGGATTTTCTTCCTTGAGGAGAACTTATGAAGCGATTCGGAAAACTGCTTGCCATCGTGGCGATTGCGATCGTTCTGATTTTGCCGGTGGCCATCACCTTCACCATCGGATGGCGGCCATTTATAGGGCCCCGGACTCGCGAATTGACCGACCGCAAATTTGAGCGCACGCCGGAGCGCCTGGCGCGCGGCACCTATCTGGTTGAAGCCCAAGTGGGATGTATGGTTTGCCATTCACCCCACGATTGGACCAAACATGATCCTGTCATTCCTCCCGGGATGAAAGGCGCGGGCCAGGACTTCAGTTTTCTCAAAGGTCTGCCCGGTCAAGTGGTGGCGCCAAACCTCACCCCTGACCCGGAGACGGGTGCGGGCAATTGGAGTGATGACGCGCTGGCGCGTGCCATTCGCGAAGGCATAGGCCACGACGGGCGCGCGCTTTTTCCCTTGATGCCTTATGAGCACTACCGCCGACTGCCGGACGAAGACCTGGCGTCCGTGATCGTTTACCTGCGAGCCCTTCCGCCCGTACGCAATCCGCTCCCCAAAACCGAAATCATCTTTCCGGTCAAATATCTCATTCGCGGCGTCCCCGAGCCCGTGACCTCTCCGGCGCTGCCTCCTGACATTTCCACACAAGTGAAACGCGGTGAGCATCTGGTGGACATGGGCGGTTGCGCAGACTGTCATACGCCTCAGGAAAGAGGTCAATCTCTGCCCGGCTTGGATTTTGCGGGCGGCTTCATATTGGAAGGCCCCTGGGGGCGTGTAGCCAGCGCCAATCTCACTCCAGACGCGAGCGGGATTCCCTATTACGACGAAGCTCTCTTTGTGCAAACCCTGCGAACAGGGTACGTCAAAGCGCGCGAGCTGAAACCAATTATGCCCTGGGATGCCTACCGCAACATGACGGACGAAGACTTGAAAGCGATCTTTGCCTACTTGAAGACGGTGAAGCCCGTCCACCATCGCGTGGATAATTCGGAGCCTCCCACCATGTGCACTCAGTGTAAGGTCGCGCACGGAGGGGGCGACCAGAACAAGTAGACTTATTGGATGAATAGATGATCGGGTGATTTAGCGATTGAAAAGCCTTCAAATGGCACAATCGTCCAATCGCTAAATCACTCATTTTTTGAGGCTCCGCGGAAAGCCGCAATTATACTTTGGAGTGGGTCACGCGGACGGAGGGCATGCCGTCGGGCTCGTCAATCAGCTCGATATCGCGAAAAATGTTGGGGCTTTCCTTTTTGAACACCCGACAAATCTCAACCGCCAGGAGGCGGATTTCCGTGTCAGCGTGAATGCTTCCCCGCAACTCGAGAAAGTGCCGCCAAGCGCGTGAATTGCCGGTGACAAAGATTTTCGTTTCGCAGGCGTTGGGCAGGATGGAACGTGCCGCCTGTCGCGCCCACTTGCGCCGGTCGCGCGGCGACATCTCCGGATGCTTTTGCTGAACGTACTCCGTGGTCGCGTTGGCAAGGTCCACGTAGGCTTTGCGGACGCAGTCAATGGTCTGCTGCCATTGGGCGCGCAGCGCCTCGTTCTCCTGATAAAGCGGTGGTACCACATAGCGCGCCTCGCTCTCATCCACATAACGCTGGGAAAGCTGCGAATAGCCGAAGCCCGCCCGGTGGCGCACCAGTTCGTGAGTGAGCGCGCGGCTCACGCCGGTGATCAGGACGTTCCAAATAGCGTGCTCCAGAACGCTGCCGTGCTTCGAGGAGAGAATGTTTTCCAGATACTCCTGATTGGATTTGCGGCCCTTGCCAAAGGACATGTAGCAGACGCGGCCGGCGACTTCGTTCAACACTTCAGCGGCCACTGGCGTGTCCGTGGAAAACAACATGCCTTCGTCATCGAGGAATCGCGCCAACTCTTCCTGGACGACCGCCTGCCGCCCCAGCAAGTAGACTTTCGCTTTGGTGATGTAAGGGTCGGGCATGAGGAAATTGCTGAATTGTGATTGATGAATTGTGAATGAAAAAACCAGCGCGCTGCGGCGAATCCTTGCGACTTAGAACTCGGAACTCAAAGCCTGGAACTGGCAACTTGAAATCGGGAACGCTCGAAAACCAGATTAACGAGTTGGTTTTGATTCCGCGGCAGCCGGCGCCGATTTCGCCTTGTTGAAGTCGGCGTATTTCCGCTGGAACCGCTCCACGCGGCCCGCGCTATCAATCAGTTTTTGTTTGCCGGTGAAGAACGGGTGGCAATTGGAACAGATTTCAAGGTGTAGAACATCGCTCTTGTACGTCGAGCGCGTCTTAAAAGTGTTACCGCAGGCGCACACCACGGCAACTTCATGGTACTTGGGATGGATATCGTTTTTCATGGAACTCCTTCTGAGCTTAGAGACGAATTCTGATTTTACCTTCTCCTGGCAAAATATTCAATGGAAAATCCATGTAGGCCGTGAGTATTGACAAGCGCTTGTCAGGCTCGTTACCATGACTTGCCGCTCGCCAACGCGCACGCTGGGCTCGGAGAACACTTCTACTCTAACATTTTGGGATACAGGGCGGGGCGGTTGCCCGCTTCCAGGTTAGCAACCGGCCTGCGGTGAACGCGAGCCAATCTTCCGACGGCAAAAAGTCCGAGAGTATTCATTGACAGACGTCAGTCAAACGCTCCAACAGAATGAGATTTTCCTGATCGGCGGCAATGGCTTCCTGGGCAAAGTCGTCCTAGGGATGCTGCTGGACCGCTATCCGCAGGTTAAGCACATTCACATGCTCGTCCGCCCGGGAAGAAATGTCTCAGCGGAAGATCGTTTTTTCAGGGAAGTCCTGGCTTCACCTGCGCTCGCGCCGGTGGCTAAGAAGCTGGGCGAGGAATTCCTGCGCGGCAAGATCACCATTTGGGCCGGGGATGTGGGCGTGCCAAGCTGTGGTCTCGACGCGGGCAGCCTCGACAAATTGGCCGGGCACGTGGGCGCCATCATCAACTGCGCTGGCCTGGTGGATTTTTTTCCTCCGGTTGACGAATCCTTTCGCTCCAACGTCGATGGCGTGGAACACGTGGTGGCCATCTCCAAACATTTAGGGGCAAAGTTGGTTCACGTTTCCACTTGCTTTGTCTGTGGCGGTGCGGACGGGTTGGTGGAGGAAACCGAGCCTGTCCTCGGTTTCTATCCGCATCGAAAGGGTCGCGACGACGGCAGCTTCCGGCACCAAGAAGAACTCTTCTACTCTCGCGAGCGCATCCGGCAGATTTATGATTCATCGAGCTCCAACGGCAGCACTGGTTCAACAGCGACATTGCGTTCTCGTGAGCTCCAGCAAAGGCTGGTTGGCCTGGGAAAACAGCGCGCGGAAAACTGGGGCTGGGTCAATACGTATACCTATGCGAAAAGTCTGGGGGAACAGATCATTGCCGCCGAGCCAAATCTTGATTCCTCGATTGTCAGGCCCGCCATCGTGGAGAGTGCGGTGCGGTTTCCCTTCCCCGGATGGATTGAAGGCGGTCGCACAGCGGCCCCGCTGGTGTTGATGGCGATGGGAGGGCTCAAAGACTGGCCCATCCGGCGCGACCTGCCCCTGGAAGTGGTTCCGGTGGACTTGGTTGCCGCCGCCATTTTGATAGTCACCGCCCTTCACCTGAACGGCCGGAGCGAGCGCGTTTACCAGTTGGGCTCAGCGGACGTAAACCCCGTATTGCTTGAATCGATTGTAAGGTTGCTGGTGCGTGAGTCCCGTAGGGTTCAAAGAACGAAGCGCGAACCCGCGCGCGGGCCATCAATGGTCTATCGAATGGTGGGCGCAGGAACGGGTGGCCCATTACGGTTCCTTACGGTCGAAGAAGCTCGCGTCCGCCGCATCCGTTTGCAGGACAAGATCGAGCGGGCGCAATCGTTCATGGACCGGTTGTCCAAGGCTCTCGATAAAACGGGCCTGCCCGGAAGACCAACTCTGGCTCAGTGGAATGCGGCCCTCAGGACGCTTAGCTTGCAAGCCACCTTCCGGGAGCAGACATTGGAACAGTACCTTCCTTTCATCCAGGACCATCGCTACATCTTCGAGTCGGAACACATCCGCGCCGCCTACGCGGCCCTCTCTGAGAGGGACCGCGAGTTGCTTCCCTGGGACCCGGAAAAGATCGAGTGGAACAACTACTGGATCAACCACCAGGTAGCCGGGACTCAGAAATGGGTCCAGCCGGAAGCGGTAAAAGATTGGTCGTTCAAGATCTAGTGGCCATTCATTTGGGTGCCCCGAAGGGGTAACCGGAGCTATGGAGCAATAGGGGCCAAGAAGCAATCCATTGGGAAAAAACCGCTTGAAACCATACGTGTAAGTCATTTATTTTAATGCATATAGTACCTGCTGTGATTCATGTTGCTCCAGTTACTCTGGTTACGGATTCCAGTCCTGCATGGCTTTAGTTATTAATAAACCGTCCGGACGGTATACTATCTAAGCTGCACAATATAAACATTATGCTCGGTGGCGTAGCGCTTCTGTGCGTACGAATGCGCCGCAAAAACTGGATTGGTGCTTGCCGAGGCTGGACCAAGGATGGGTGCTGGCAATTTCCAGATCCAAAATCCGATAACAGAAATCCGAAATCACGCCGTCCCCAGTCCCGGCCCTTCCCTCTCCAGTCCCAGCCCTTCCCGCCCCCGCCTTATATTTACCAACTGCGATTGCTTCCCCCCGGCAAAGTGGCCCGCGGCCTGCACCATTACCACCCCGACGAAGCGCTCTCGGGAAAACAAGGATTGGCCTTGTCTAGCGAGTCCGCAACCCAGGAAGAAAAATAGTCGGGCCCATCCCAGAATCAAAACTTATCGCCCCAAATGATCGGGGCGGCATTTCGTAGGGCTGAAAGGGGGCCCCGAGCACCGGGGCGATCGGCCTCGTGCGTGATGCGTTTTCGTCCCAGCTTGAGGGCCGCCCAATTTGGGCAAGGCCGGACGCGGTTTGGTCGACGGCCGTCCAGTTTGATCGAAGGCCGGACACCCCGGTGCTCGGGGCCCCCTTCCGGCCCTACAAATCGTTTCCGGGCAAACGCGCGGACGATTGATTAGAAGTCATTTCAAAACCCTTCGCAAGACGATCATGAAGCAGGCGATATGAAAGAAGGCATGGTAAATCTTCAGCGAGCGATCGTAGCGCACCACCAGTCGGCGGAAGTTGCCCAGCCAAGCGAAGGTGC